>Ga0272449_1000332_pt1 | contig 56851 bp, 57 predicted proteins | sample YNPCB0241_FD_198679 | JGI IMG/M metagenome (GOLD analysis project Ga0272449, IMG submission 198679) | Hot spring sediment microbial communities from Yellowstone National Park, WY, United States - YNP-CB-024-1 | ecosystem: Environmental > Aquatic > Thermal springs > Hot (42-90C) > Sediment...
CAACTCTCCCATTATCTTTCTAACCATGCTGTTCAAAGCATGCTTTAGGAACTTGCTCCTCTTTTCATAGAGTAGCTTAAGTCTCTTGCTCGTTCTCTGCCCATGCCTAGACAAAACCTTCTGAACTCTGCTTATCTTTTTACTGTAGTACTCATATTGAGAGAGGACACCACCACCCTTGAAGATGTACCACGTGCCGTCCTCAACATAGACCGTGGCTAAGTTAACGATTCCCAAGTCCACGGAAGCCCTCAAGCTACCTCTAGCTTCGACCGCATTCTCGACCTCCATCGGGATGTGGGCATACCAACTCCTCCTAGCCTCATTATAAATTATCTCTAGTCTACCCTGTTTTCCACACCACTTGAGCTTCCCTTTAAAATCCAAGGCTAGCTTGAAGTCCTTCAAGTAAATAGTCCTCTTGTTTTCATCCACCTCGTAGCGGTCGTTCCTAATGACGATTATCAACCTGTATTTTCCACCCTCATCCTTCCAGTAACCTGGAGGTCTTGGTTTGAACCACTTGGGCAACTTTCCCTCCTTTTTCTCCTCAATTAAAGAGAAGAAGCCCCTCCAACTCTCAGCGTTCTTCCTAGCAACTTGCTGGACATTAACCTTTAACACATGCTTGTACTTCTCGTATACCTCCTTTTCGGTCTCAGCAAAATCGATCCTCTCCCCCTTCTTGAACTGTTGCATCCTCAGCCAGTTCACTTCGTTCCAACACTTCGCTGTGATTATGCCTAGTTCCCTCAGCTTCTCATGCGTTTCCTTATCCACCACCAGCTTGACTACGTTAGTCCTTCGCATGCCTACTCCTCTTGTACCCCTCAATGAGTCTCTTGTAGCAAGTAGTAGCTTAAAAACCTAGCCCCGCCCTGAAGGGCAAGGCTTGATTGTTGTCAAAAAAGTTTTATTTGCTGCTGCTAGCATAGCAGCCATTGCCAACATGACACAAGAAGCAAGTGGTTCTATATTTAGTACTTGTGCATAAATAAGTCCTAAGACTCCACCAATGTATAATGTTGGAATGAAAAGTCCACACTCCCTCCAAAGTTTAGAGTTATACTTGTGGCAATTATTTTAAATATTAATAATGCAATAAGCATTATTAAACTTATATTTCCTAATTCAGTTGTAGTCATTTTGCAAATGGTTTCATAGCCTAGACCAAGTACTTCGGGATAAAATAAACCAATAATACCAAGGATAAGTCCACCTAAGATAGTAATATATAACATTGGGATCTTATGAGTAAGCCTTTCAATAGCAGTATTAATTCCTTCAAAAACTTTTACGAAAATTAAGGCAATTAATGCTGCAAGGACTCCTAATATAACTGCATGTATTAGAATAGAAGTTAGAATAGAAGTATGAATGGGAAGTAACATGGGACTTGGAAATATAGTTTCTGTTCCAAAAGTTGCAATTGATACAAAGTAAGCTGTAATAGAAGCTATAGAGGCTGGAACAAATACCATAGTTTCAATATCTCTTTTATAAGGTATTTCTAATGCAAGTAATATTCCAGTTAATGGAGCTTTAAATATGGCTGAAAAGCCTGCTGCTGCACCACATAAGAAAAGCTTCTTTAAATCCTTTTGATTTAATCCAAGCTTTCTAGTAATAAATGAAGATATTCCTCCACCTAATAATAGACTTGGCCCCTCTAAGCCAGCACTTCCACCAAAACTTATTGTTATTATTGAAGCTAATGTCTTGCTTATTGTATCTTTCAAGCTTAGAAAACCATTTCTAAAGTGATAGCTTTCGATTACAAGTTCAGTTCCACAACCACATTTCTTATTATCTGCCAATAATTTTATAATCAAGTAACCTCCAAGGAATGCAATTAATGTAGATGCAAAAATAAGTATAGAATTATGGCTTATGAGGAGAAGTGATATATGATTTAAAAATCTATAAATATTGTTAAGAAGGAAAATAGCCAAACCTATTATAGAGCCTAATATAATTGGCAATAATAAATCCTTTGCAAACTCAAAGAATTTTTCATTGTTAATCAAGATATTTCACCTTTTTATTGTATACATTTTTATATTTGTTACTTTAAACGAAGATATTTATTAATAACATTTATACATTAATACAAATTTTTTCTGAATTAAATGATTCTTGATTGGTTCTATTTTTATTCCTATTATGAACTAGAAGATCATTTGAAGATTTAGAAAGACTCTCAAATAATTTGATGAGATCTATTCAATCTAAATCCTATCTTAAAATGTTATTTATAGGCTTTGAATATCTTAAAAATAAAGAATATTATTATAAACAATATATTTATAAACTTTGAAAATATATTTTATTTATAGTGATTTTATGCCTGGAATGATACCTCTCATAGGAGAGAAATTCCCTAGATTGGAAGTAAGCACAACTCATGGCATGAAAGTATTACCAGATGATTACCAAGGCAAATGGTTTGTACTATTCAGTCATCCAGCAGATTTCACACCAGTATGTACAACAGAATTCTATGCATTTGCATCTAGATATGAAGATTTTAAAAAGCTTAATACAGAGCTCATAGGCTTAAGTATTGATAGTGTATATGCACATATAAAATGGACTGAATGGATAAAAGAAAAATTAGGTAAGGAAATACCTTTTCCAATAATAGCAGATCCTGTTGGAAATATTGCAAATAAGCTAGGTCTTATTCATGCAGCATCTGCAACTTCTACTGTAAGAGCTGTTTTCATAGTTGATCCTCAGGGAATAATCAGGGCAATTCTTTATTATCCTGCTGAATTAGGTAGAAATATTGATGAAATCCTAAGAATGATAAAAGCTTTCCAAGTAAGTAGTAAATATAAAGTTGCCATGCCTGCTAATTGGCCTAATAATGAGCTTATAGGAGAGAGAGTTATTATACCACCAGCATCAACAGTTAAAGATGCAGAAGAAAGACTAAAACAATATACATGTTATGATTGGTGGTTCTGCCATAAAGAAATTCCTAAGGAAGAAGCTGAAGAAGCAAGAGCTTTTCTAGAAAGAGCTGCTAAAAAGAGATAATTTCTTTTTTTATTTTTTTGAAGTATAATTATTGTTTAGAATATATTGCAAATAATTTAATTTTTAATTTGTTTTAGTTGAATATTATCATCTAGGTATTGCTTAGTTAAAAATACGACCATTTTTAAGTTGCCCAACTATTAAAATTAATAAAAACTAGCAAGTAGATATATTTTTTAATTTATAAATTAATAATATTTTGTGATTAATATGTTTCGTGACATTATTAAGAAGCGTTTAGAAAAAGGACCTATCCTTAAAAAATTAAGAGAAGAATTCTTTAAAGCGACGACTCAAATTCTTGACCCTGATGAATTTATTTTAGCACTACGTAAGGACTTAGAAAATCTTAATGATTACGCTTCAATCATATCTCCTTTTCTTAATATAATTGCTGTTGAGAAGTTTTGCAATCTTAAAGAAACTAATAATGTTTTAAATAAAGGAAAGAAAATAGTGGTAATAACAAGAAAATCTGATCCTAAAGAAGTTGAAGATCCAAGAGAGCATAAAGAATGTATTGAAATACTTAGAAAAAACAACATTAAGGTTATTGAAAAATCTAAATTTCACTTTAAGACAGTTATAATTGATGACTCAATAATTTATGTCGGATCAATAAATCCATTACAAATAATTACTTTAAGATATATACCTGCAGACTATATGTTAAGATTTGTAAGCGAAGCTCTTGTAGATGAAATAACTGAAAGATTCATACCTGAATATCAAGAATGGCTTAAATAATACTCATAAGCAAATTTTTAAATTTAAAATTTTGTATTATTTTTAGGATGTACTGATAAAATGAGTAAAAGTACTCAAGCTATTCTTTCTATACTTTCACTTATTCGCATATCTTACATTTCAATGCATAAATCTGAGCTTAATTTAGCCTTAATGAAATGCTTAAAGCCTTATATTAATAAAATTATAGAAAATCCCGAAAATATAGAGATTATTGTTGAGGAATTTTTAAGGGATGAAAAAGCAATTCCTTTATTATTTTATACATTTCAAGAAGTAATAATGAAAGTAACACTAGAAGAGTTAACAGAGAAAGATTTAGCTGAAATTTTCAAATATGAAAAATTTAAAAAAGCTGAAATTAAGGATGCATTAGAAATAATATTAGAGCATGATTTATGGAAGCTTAAACAAATAAAAAATAACTTTGATAAATATGCAATAACACTTTATAATTTTTCTATAAATTATCCAGAAGATGCACATAAGTATGTCATTACTCTTCTTTCAATAATATTGTTATTATTGGCTTTAAATGAAGTAACTACTCATGATAAGCTTAAGCTTATTGGAGATAAATTAAATAAGCTTTCTGATGAACTTGAATCTTATACACTTACATTTATGTTAATGTTAGAGGAAAGAAAAGAGGAAAATAAAATTACAATAGTCAAGAATTCTAAAGAGCTTAAAGAGGTTTTAGATATTGAGTAGTAGCTATAAGCATGCAGGTAAGTTTACAAATCACTTTAGAAAAGCAATAAAGACTCTTGATATAAATGTAGGAAATCAATTATATGAAAAAATAGATGATATGCTAAAAGGTATGATTATTGAAAAGTCTTTAAAAGGACCTTATAAAGAATTTAAAGCCATTAGAATAGGAAAATATAGACTTATTTATAGTGATAAAGAACAATGTATGATTCTTTTTTATAATATTAGACATAGAGAATCTGCATATACGTGAATATTCATTATCATGTATTTAACAATCTAGAATTTTTCCTATTGCTTCTATTATTCCAAAGAAAGTAGCAAACCACATAGCCAAATCAAGTAATATAAAAGTAATAACACTAGTTATATGCCAGTTATTGAGAACCTCTTGCCAAGATCCGTATACTAGAGGTTTTCCTGCCTCATACATCATATTTATGAGAGGTAACAATAATTCACTGTATCCAGGTGAAAACAAAAGATCAATAATACCAGCAATAAGAGAAAATAATGATGATAAAATTAAGTTGACACTAATTGTTATCATGTTTTGAGTCACAATGTTACAATTAAATTATTGCTATATATATTTTTACAGTCTATTAACTTTACGAACTAAAAGAATACTTACTAGGAATCGGAGTAAATAGGCTTTTGTATTATTAATTCTATGTGGTATTATAGAAAGATATTTAATTGAGTCATAGCCTAAGATTATATCTATTTCATCATAAAGCTAAATTTATGCAAAAATTTAGTAAAAGCCAAGTCGTAGAATAAATCATTAAATTTTTCAATGTTATACAAATTTGAGAAATTACTTTTTAAATGATTATTAGACATAATTATTTTTAATTTAATTTAGTCTATTATTTCTTGAGATTCTCTTGAAAAGAATAAGTTTTTCTTCGACATAACTTAATAAAACTATTGTTGAGAAAGATATAAGAGACTTATTGAGCAATATTTAGAAACAATGTAAAACATTCTACTTTCTAAATAGAATGTATCAGTAAAGCAAATATTAGAAAAATAAAGTGAATATAATGTTTAGATAAATTGAGAGAAGAATATCTAATAATGAAGAATGTGATTAAAGATGTTAGGCAATTCAGAAAATATAGAAGAGATTCGTGAAACACTTCACAACTATTCTATAGACTACATCAAAGCTATTGCAGAAGTCTTCGGATGGAGAGTAAGAGCATTTAAGGGTTCTCAAAAGGGATCGGACTTAGTCATCGAAGAATATGTTAGAGATACTGAGAACAAGGAGAAGATTGTTATGATCATGTTTGTGGAATCTGAAGTTGGACATGATGAGAGTGAAGGTGTTGAAAAGTACTATGATAGAGTCTCTAAAAGATTAAAGCCTTACATTAATGAATATAAGGTTAAGGGTGTGATCACCTTCTCCCTTATTGTTATTACAAATGCACCTAGGAAACATGCTAATTACGTCAAGGAACATGAGCAAGAGCTTTCTGAGAAAATAGGCTTTCAAGTAATCGAAGGTTTTTCATTATTCATAGTGCCAACATTATTAGTCAAGGAAGTCATGCCAGCAATATTTGTAAGAGTCTTGGATACTGTAAGCCGTTATACTTAACCATGTCTACTCTCCTTTCTTTCACTTACCACGTTTCTTAATTATAAGGGTTGTGCTAGAATCAAGATACCTGAAAACATCGTCGGGAGAAGGTTATTTACAATCAGGTATTGCGTTTATGAGTACATTAACAGTTCTTTGAGAGATTTTGACCTCGATTTGAGATTCAGGAACGGAGCTTGCGACGAGATCATACGTTAGTACTTAAGGTTTTACATGGTATTACGAAATTTTAAACATTCTCCAAAACTTTATACCATCAATTATGGCTCTTTTCAAATCCTTCCATCTTTGCAAAGATTGTCTAGCTAGCCTATAGAATATGTTAACTCCAATGAATATAAGAAGAGAGGACAAAGAAATAGGAGGAATAAAAAAGAGGATATTACCCAAAGAAATACCATGTTGAGAGAGTTCTTGAAATGTAAGGCTTAAAGATACAATTGCAAGCAAAAACATTAGAGTTCCTATGGCAAACGATGTTTTCTGCACATTTTGAAATGATGCTAGGTCGTACTCAGTAACATAACTCACTATGAGTTTGCGAGACTTTTCCAATGCTCCAATGGCAAGAGCTAATGTAATTAAGTCTATGATCATTCTGTTCTCGTTTGTTTCTTCAAAAACTCCCTCGAGTAAACCTCTGACGACTTCTTCTTCTAATTTCAAGGCCTCGATCCTAGCGATTCTTATTATGTAGTTTAAGGTTTCCTTATGAATACTTTCCAAAGCCTCATCCTTCTTATCAAGGGCTTTTGATAGATGTAATAAGTTTCCAATGGTGAAAAAATTAAGTACCATTCTATCAAAGGGTAAATATTGAATTTCTTTCGTGGTAAACATGCCTTTTACTGTCCCGCTTATGTTGTAAAAAACTTTCTCTAGGTATTTTCTCTTAAAATCGCTATTCATTTTCTTATCATTATATAATAATACTAAAAGCTCAGTAATCCAATAGAGTGAAAAAACATCTACATCTTCTCTAATTGTTGCTCGTTCAATAAACTTTTTTAATATATCGATATTATCCATTCCTTTACTATTTGATAACCATATCGTCATCAACACTATTGTTGGGGTTGGTTCATTCAACGGATCTGCATCAGTAATCATTTTATGCGAGATTTTCTCATTACTTTTCAAAAACGCATTTAGCGTCGTCCTTAATCTTTCAATGTCCACGTAGTTTGAACCTTTTAGAAGAAGAGGCAATGAAATTTGAAAGACCTCTAAATAGTCTCTCCATGATCTTTGAGAAGTAATCTTGTCGAGCTTTACATAAAGCCTTTTCTCAAGAACCTGATAAGTCTCTTTCAGCTTGTCCGCTATTCCGGCTTTTTGATATGCATCAGTAACGAACCACAATATGATTGCTGTAATAGATGGATCTGAATAGTGGGAAATGCGCGAAAACTTTGATGACCATAAACCATCCTCATTCTTTAAGCACTCTAGTATATTTATGAGAGTTAAGAGTTCGGCTTGAACGGGATCCTTGCTTTTTATTCGGACAAAACCTTTATTATAGTTTTGCAATTTTGAGCTTTTCTTCATATAAACCACGGTCTATCTCGAAAAGCTTTTGGCTTCAAGAGGTCCCACTCTACTTCTACATCAGTGATCTTCAATTTTTTGAGCTCGAAATCGAAGGCCTCATTTATATCGTCCTCTAGACAAATTCGCAAAAGCTGAGCCATAAGCTTTGCATAATGTATTGGTGTAGGTAGTCTCAACGACCCAAACAAGCTTCTCCAGTTCATGGCTGTTAATGCATAACATGCCTTTACAGCCCCTCTTAGGGCCACTTTTTTCTTTTCTGTTGTGTGAAGCAATTCTATCCTGATGGTCCTTGGCGTTCCTATACCCACATACTTGCCCTTGTATATTCCAGTCGTGACCATATAAGCAAGGTCGTCTGAGAGTTCAAAAAATAAACCACGTGGCGGGAGGTAATTATCTACTAGAGGATTATAGACCCTCAATGGCGCGCCCTCTGAGACCATCACAACATCGACCCTTGAGGTGTCTATGTTAGTTTTCAGAGTCTTCAAAAACCTCTCCATGACTTCTCTTCTCGGCCTCTCTCTAAGTAAAAGCAGAATCTTAGACTCATTCTCAGCAAATTTGCTATCGGAAACTATCTCCCTAAGAGATCCCACTATGGAACTTAATAGATCCTGAGCCCTTGGTCTACAAGCAAATGTTACGAAGTTCTTCCATGCTCCTCTATCATCAAAGATATGTGTAACACCGTAGTACTTAATTGTTGGTCCTGTGCTCTTACTGGTCACTCTCTTAATGCTCCATACCACGCCAAATACTATGTTGTAGTCTAATTTATAACTGCTAGAAAGTATCCAAGGTATTCCCCCGCTTTTAGCAAAAATGTTCAATGCCAAATTGCTGAGTACAAACTTGCCCTCTTCTCCCTGATCTAGTGCATTCAATACATGCTGGCTATAACATTGTACCACAAATTTTCTCTTTTTATTTTTTAATCCAAGAATTTTTAACTTTGAGTAAAGTAGGCTCCCCCGTCTAGTAGCCCTGAGTTGTGGAGGAATGAGCGTGAGAACTACGCAGTTTTCCTCGTCAATGGCTTCCGATAGTTCTTCTTCCTTTTCACGTACTTTTTCTTGTTCTTCGCTGATAAGGGATGTTATTTCATTTATGTTTACCCTCTTCAACTCAACTTCTCTTATGTCCCTCTCAAATAAATGTCTAAGATGATTTTTTAGTACTTGCTCAAAATACTCGGCTACATTTTGAGTTAAAATGCCTTGATCTATCCATTCTTTTGAAATCAAATGTATTATTTTTACTTTTGTTGGTCTATATGGACCATAAAGCCTTAAACCAAGATATGGATCGTAATGGGCATGTTCATCTCCATAGGGCATTGATCTAAACGAGAGAAGAACTTCTGGGAGAACACCTCCATTTATCAAATAATTTCTGGTTCTCACAAACTCGACCCCAATACTCTTATCCTTCGTGGTTTTTCGCTAATAATCATATTTATAGAGCCCAAATGCGTCTTCTTTCTTATAGAGGAAAGCAAATTGCTTAGAAGCGCTTTTGTTTCCTCAAATCGTTTATACGCGGCAAGAGGATCCCTCTTGTTTTCGTCAGTTATTTGAAAAGAGAAATGCTTAACTATTTTTGTTAACGTCTTACCATGCGATTTTGACACCATCTGATCGATAATCTCGGGTCTCCTGAGGGGGTAAATCTCATTAGGATCAAACTTTTGTTGTTTAAGTTTCCATTCTCCAGTCTTGTCCTTCTCATATCTACACCCGTAGAACCCTTCATCATCTCTTTTAATTAAATCCCACACAAGAAACCTCCGTATCTTGTAACTAATATTATGCCATAGCTTCCTTGTCACCTCTTGAGGTTGTAGGAACTTATCAAGGTCGTATTGAATTCCTCTCTTAGCCAACTCATTCATGGAGATTGCTGGGATTATTGCAAGAGAGTAATCTGCTGAGATTCCAATTTTCACTACGCGATTTCCGAGCGCATCACTTTCGTAGAAATGAATCGCACTAACAGCAAGCCCCTTATAGATTTTCACAAGTGACTTGAAAGGCTCTTCGAGATCTTGGATCATTGTAGACTCGTTAAAAATTATGTGCTTTCCAATGCTACCTAATATAGTCCACTTTCCTTCTTTGAATGCTTGCAAGAAGACGAGATCAAGAGAGCATTTCGCTAGAACTCTACCGACGAGTAGTTGTAACTCAATAGCACTTTTCGAAAATGAATTTACACATCTTCCTTTACTTACAGATGATTTAATAACCTCAAAGTTATTTAAAATGTCATACGCCTCGTCTATCGCTTTCTCATCACCAATGATTATTAGATTATTCTCAGCAATTCCTACATAGACCTTACCTGCTAATGATTCTGTCTCACTTAAGAACTTAACACAAAGACCTATTGAGCCTTTCAGCTGGTCTGATCGCAAAATCGCATAGAACACTTCAGGTAAGAATCGCACTTCATAAATATTGGTGTAGTAAGATTGTTGAGCGTAAATCATATTCAGGTTTGTAAATCTGACAACTATAAAATAAATTTTTCTCAATCAACATCACATAGATCATCACTCTAGAAAGACTTCAACAGACTCCATCGGCGAGATCATGAAACTCCTCAAAAAAGCTGAGTTAGTGAAGTCTAACTTTTCAGTCTTTTTTAGACTGCTCCCTATCATTATTTTTACATTAATTTATTAAAAAGTTTATGATAAACTTTTAGAAATATTATCAAAGCATATTAGTTACCAACCATAAATAATGGTAATTTAGTTTATAATAGAAACAATTTAAAAAAAATGTTAAGTAAATCTTTTCTAATAATTATCATAGAAATAAAATGAGGTTTAATAATGCTTGAAAAAGAAGAACTTGCTAAAATAGTCCAAGATATTTTACCTGGTTTTGTTCTTTCCATACCTGTTGAAATTTCTAGCTCTATTATTCTAAAAAATCCACAATATTTTGGTCTTTCATTTACAATTAATGATTTACTTTTAATAATAAGTTGTAAATTTTTAATAATTATATTGGCAATTGCTATAATAGAAGCAATGAGACGTTGGGGATTAATGTATGCAATTGGTTATTTAATTGGATATTTATTTATTGCAATTTTCTTAGGTTTTGAAATTTTAAATCTTATAATGATATTTGCAATAATCTTTATTGCTTTTATAATAACAATAATAAGAATGATATTGGAATATCGATAGCTTTGATGTTGGGCATTCTATTATCTTTGTATAAGGTAGACAAATCCTTCAGTTTTTCAATTAGCTTACACCATAATGAAAACATGGCACTAACTCCAAAAGACTACATTTCCCTCAGGAAGGCTATAAAATATATGCCCAAGCTTTTTCTTAGACAATAATATGGCAAATTTAAAGATATTCATGATGATTTTTTATTTCAAAGAATGTAATTATATTAAATTTAATCTAAACATAATTTTATTGTAATGTCAAAATATTTTTGATTTTCCTTAAAGCTTTATGTTTAGATTAAACAGTTAAAACTTATATAAATTATTTGATAAATTTATTATAGAGAGGAAAACATTCCATGAAATATAAAGGAGATGAGCTAGTAGAGTTTAAAAAACGTATAGATTTCAATTTAACAGAACAAGAGGTTTTAGTGAGATTAATAAAAGATGCTTGTGGTAAAGGAGAAAAAATGCAAGAAGATATGAGAGTTCTAAGAAAGATAATATCTAATGTTGTTAATATTCTTGAAGATAGAGAATACATTTTAAAGGGTGCTCTTTTAGACAAAGTTAAATTATTCGAAAAAAGAGCAATTGGAATTGATGGTAGTTTTCAATTAGTAGGTGGAATTGGAGGGAAGTGGTATGTTCCTATTAGTGTTGCAAGAGTAGTGTTTGAGAATGGATTTGAAGGTAAACCATATATTGATATTTTCTGGGCTGGTATTGAAGAAATTGATGAAACAGAAGAGATAAATCTTACAAATGAGGCATCATTAAAGATGCTTACTGTAGAATCAAGAGCTATTTTTAATTGGAGTACACAAAATAAATCATCTTTTGTTTTTATTGATGGTCCAATTGCGGATCCTCCTTCGATAAGTCCTGAAAATTATGTTAAAGAAAGATGTGAAGGAATCAAAAAATGTTTAGAAAAATCTATTGTAATAGGATGCGTAAAGAGATCAAGAGACAAATTTTACATTCAACATTTAAAAGAAAAACTTTCTGGTAATGTACTAAATATAGAAGATAATTTAAATAAATTTTTGACTGATCAATATTTTATATTATTTGTTTTTTCTTATATAAGATCTAAAGGTTATCATGGCCCCCTTTTTACCAAATGGATTGATATAAGTTCAGTTAATAAAAATTACGAGTTGTACAAAAAGTATGGGATATATATAATATGTTTGTTCTTCCAGAAGGATAAAGCATCTCCTGTTATAAGATTAGATATCCCTTTATTGAATTCGCCACAAAATAATCCTCACATTAATGATATAGTCCTTCAGGCAGTTAAGGCAACAGACTTATGGACATATCCTGGACAAGATTATCCACTTCCAGTAATACTCGCTCATGAAAAATGTAAAATTAGAGAAGGCTGTGCACAAGTTCTTTATGAAGAAATAATAACAAAAAGTCGAAGCACAGATCATTTTGATCAACTTATTTTAATGCAATTAAGGTGATATTATGGCCACTCATAAAGAGGTTATTGGTATAATTTTAAGTGGAGGTACGACCACCGAAGCAACGTGTCAACTTTTAGAATCTGCAGAAAAAGGTAATGTAAAGGAAGGAATGCTTGTTTTAATTGAAAGTGAGGAAAGAAAACTTTTAGCAAGAATTGCTCAGATTATACCATATAATGCATTTTATACAGAAGGAGATGCTTGGAGTGAGGCTAGAAGGAAAGGATATCCAATACCTGAAGAGGTTGCTAGAAAATATGAAATTTGTAAGCTTGATTTACTTATAGAAATTCCAAGATTAGAAATTAGAAGTCCTCCAGAACCTGGAGATTTTGTTTTAAAAATAGATCCAAAACAACATCTAAAAGAAATTTTTGGCGTCTCACCTGGAGATCCAAGATATATTTGGATAGGAACGCTTTCTGGTTATGAAAGAAGCTCGCTACCAGTGCCACTATATGTTGAAAATATCCCAATGCATATTGCGATATTTGGAGTGACCGGAAGTGGGAAATCATTTACAACAGGTGCACTTATAGAAAGACTTACCGAAATTCCCATAAATAATAATGTTGTATCATATCCAATGATTATTATTGATGCTCATGGTGACTATACAGATTATGCAAATTATATAGCTAATGGAAATAAACTTGGTAGTGCAAAATGGGTAAAAAGGTATGTTTTTCCAAGAGCCCTCATGGAACGAATAAACCTTAGAGTTATGAAGAATGTTAAACCAATAGGCATTAATTTGGACTTGATTAATTGTAGAGAACTTGCTGAAATTATTATTTTATACTATAAAGGGACTTTAGAAGGAGCCGAATTACAAATTACTGGTCTAGAAAGACTTTTTGAATATATGTTGGAGGATAAGGGATACTCAGGTATACAAAGTTTATTCATAAATTATTTCGATGAGCTTAAAAAAGAATTAGAAAAAATAGCTGAAGAAATGGGTATAGCTCATCAGACAAAAGTTGCTATCTTTCGTGCTTTAGACAGTTTTAAAGTTATTGAAGAAAAACATAAACTACTTTCAACTGACTCAGAATTAAAGAAATTTGATTTTATTGATAATATTACATGTGAAGGAGGTATTGCTATTTTTGATTTCTCAGCTGATGGAGCTCCAGGTGTAGACTTAAAGACTAAACAATTCGTTATGACATATCTAGCAACTTTACTATTTGATCATTTTACTCAGTATAAGACAAAAAAAGAAGATAGATATCTTCTTCTTATTATAGAAGAAGCACAAAACTTCTGTCCTGACAAATCTTATCCAATAAGTTTCAGTCTTGCACATACAAAGCTCTCAGCAATTGCGACTCAAGGTAGGAAATTTGGTTTATCTTTATGTTTGATTTCTCAAAGACCCTCCTTTGTTGATAGGATTATTCTTTCAATGTGTAATACCTTTTTCATTCATAGAGTTTCACCGGAAGATGTAAATTTTGTACGGAGTATTTGTGGAGGCTTACCACTCTCCTTAGCCTCAAGGCTTACAACAATGGGTAGGGGCGATGTTATAATTACTGGTCAAATGCTCTCTGTACCATTTCCATTATTAGTACATATTTTAGAAGGAGATCGTAAAATAAAACATACCATTGGAAAAACAAATGTTTGCGAAAGATTAGCTGAATTGAGGGGGTTTAGTTGATTACAACTAAAATTTTTGATAGATTGCCAAGTGATGCTGGTGTGACGTTTGAGGGTTTTGAGAATATAAAGCTAAAAAGCAGAGAGAGTATTCGTGAAAAATTAGATGACTTCGTAAATTATTGTAAAGATGCTAGAAAACCAGCCGTAAGGGTAATTTTAGGAGAGTGGGGAGAAGGAAAAACAGATGCTTTTAGAAGATATATAGAGCCTAGAGCTAAAGATGATGGTAACTATGCTTTTCTAGTGTCCACATCAACTTTACTTAACGAATACGAGTCGCCTTATATTTCAGATTTATTAAAATCTACTTCTCTTTCTGCAGTTAAATTTTTAGTTGTATTATTTAACGCTGTTAGGGATGAATGTGGAGAGGAAAAAATACCTGATCCACGTAATTACAAAGATGCTATCATTTATCTTGATGCTACTCTAAATAACCTTATTGGTGAAAAGAAGACAAAACGAATTTTTATATTCATAGACGAATTTGAAGAACTTCTACTTTTTCAACAGAGACTAAGAGATATAATTTCCGGGATAAAAGAAACAATAAATGGAATGTATAAAGCAATAGATGAAGGAGGAGAGTATGAGGGTTGTGTTCATCTTATAATTGCTGCAACCCCTGATGCTTTCTATAAGTTACAGGTTACAGAAGACTTCTCTCTTATATTTGGAAGTTTGGGAAGAAGGATTGGTGTTATCGAATTACCTCAAATACGAAAGGAGGAAGGAATTACATTTCTCTTTGAACTTCTAAAATATGCATATAGGGAAAACTTACCTTATCCTCTTCCAATAAATAACTTTGGAATTTTCAATGTCCTATTTCGTATTACTCAAGGTAATCCCGGTAATCTTGTTAGTCTATTCACCAGACTTATGAATAGCGCTAGAATTGATGAAAAAACAATTAAAGTCATAGATTATGAAGACCTTCTTAGGTTTCTAGAGAAAGAAAGTGTTTTTGTGTATGGGGGCTCAACTGCATGTCTAGAGAAAGAGACTTTTGATAGACTATTGAAAATCATAGGAGATCAAAGTAAAAAAGAAACTGGTGAAAAATGTATTCTATTATTAAAGATGATTGTTGGTGAACTTAAGCCATTTTCAGTAAATGAATTAGAAGAACGTGTTAGATATAAAAACATAATGAGTTTAATAAATATAATAAATGAAACATTAAAGAAAAAAGAAGGTATTGAGAGAGCCATTCTTAAAGTAAGTCCATATAATATTGATGGTATACTTAAAGATTTGAAAGACTTTATAGTAAAAAGAGATGATGATAGGTATATTCAAATAGATAACTACTTAGAACAAATGGATGCATTCATAGACAGAGTTTCTTACTTTACATATGAAAATGGTAACATTATTCAAAAAGTCTACCTTCCCTCTGATAAATATAGTATAATGTCATTTTTTGAAGGAATTACACATGATAGAGCAGAAGAGATAGAAAACATTATTAAGAGAAAATTATCAACAGATGAAGTCTACTATATTGCAAGCGATGAGCTTCTTTCTCAGATATTTCCAACACCTATACCAAGAGAATTGGGTTTTATTAAAAATAGAGATAAGAGGTTAAAACTATGGAGAGAGGTTACTAGAAATTTAGCAAGAGAATACGAAAGTAATATGCCAAAAGCCTTTATTTATATTCTTAATAAGTCTGGACTTTTTTCTGTAAATGGGAAAGAATATAGGAAAAAGCAGGATGGTATTCTAGCTTGTATTGCTGAACTAAAAATGGGAGAAATAAATATCAACACGATCTTTTTCCCGGTTAATGGAGATGTAAAAGGAACAGATATCGAAGAGTTATGGAATTTAAAAAAGGAAAAGAAAACCTCCCATTGTGCATTATTAATCTTTACTGGAGAAATCACCTCAGAGGCAAGAGAAAAAATCGAAAACAAAGGAATGGGTAGGAATAACGATAACTTCATTATAGAGGTTCATATTCATCCTACTTTAATTAAAAGAATTATATGCATATATAAAACAAGCTTCATGCCAACAGAAGAAATAAATGAAGAATTATTTAAGAATATAATCACTAGAATAGTAGAACGCGAATTAAACATTCAAGGTAGGTTAAACGATTGGCTAAAAGATCAAGAAAAAAGAGGTGTTGTTGTTAAGCTACAAATAAGATCAACTTCAAGTCTTAAAGAATTTGCAGATACTCTTAAGTTCTTTATAAATTTCATAGAGTATGAAGGAACGCTTGAAGAAATATTCGATAAGAATCAAGAATTGCTTAGATATGTCCAGTATGGTGTAAAAAAAGTTGGATTAATTCCAGATATACAATTTCCTAAGTTTAGTGATATTGCATATGAACTTTTAGAGAATGGTTTTTTAACGAAGTCAGGAGAAGGAAAGTATAAAGTTCAAAGTCATCCTGTTGAAAATAGGATACTAAAGATACTTCAGAAAGAAAGAAAGGTTTCCATTAAGGATCTTGAGAAGTTCTTTATTATTGAAAATACTCGACATCTAAGTGATATTTTCTTGCCAATTTTAGAATATAAGGGCCTCATAAGAAAAGAAGACAATTATTACTTGCTTACCGATAAGGATGAACTGTATGGATTAATAAAAAGAGATTATGAAAGACTTAAAAATGAAGTGAAACAATATCAAAATTATGGTTATGTTTATATGGTCAAAGAGAGAGGCGAACGTCTCATATCTTTAACTGAATTCAAATCATTTATAGACAAATTATATGAACAATTAGAGAGTGTTGAATTAAATGAGCAAATAGAACTTCAAAAACTTTCGTTGATAAAGAGACTACTTGAGCATTTCTTTGATGATCTACAACCTCTCATTAGGGAGGCATCAAAGAGATGTAACGATATTATAACTAATATTAGAAGTTTTCAATTCGGGCTTGAGGAACTAATTAGTAAAATAAAGGAAAAGTACGATAAATGGCTTAAATTACAATTTGAAGTTGAAAACTTAGAAGAGTATAAAGAAATTCAAAAGCTTTTTAAAGATATCAAAGAGCATTCCGAGTATACTGATGAAGGAGTTAAAGAGATAATAAAGAAATTTGATGATAAAGATAAAAAGAATTTTGTATTTAGTAAAAAAGAAGAAGAAGCTTTTTACTTTAATCCAAAACTTTACATAATACATACATTATTTGAGAAAGCAAAGGAAAAGAAAGAGAGAATTGAAAAAGCTGTTGAAGAATTAATAGAAGAGTTTGACTCCTTTGAAAAAAAGCAACAAGAAATCGAATCTAAATTAAAAACCAAAGAAGTAGATAGGAAATACATAATTTCATACTCAATACTTGATATATTAAAACAACTCACTGGTAAAAACATTCTTCCAAGCACATCTCCTTACAGATCAGAAAAACTTAGTATAAAAGATTTGCAAAAATGTGTGCAATCGAATATAGATGTTATAAAATCAAATTTAAAATACTTAGAGGAATGTACAAAACGTTTTAGTGATTTATATAATGCAGAAAAAGAATTTATAGACTTTTTAGAAGAGAATACTTTTCTTAGTTCATTTTATCTTTCTGTCTTTGATATTGAGAATTATAGCAATATAGCTAGAAACTTTGATAATGATGTGAAAGAAATTGAAGAAGAGTATAAGAGTTATTTACAAGACATTCAACTAGAAGAACCTCAATTACTACTTAAAAAAACAGAGGAAATAAGGAACAAAGTTGATAAGCTTAAGAAAAAACTAGAAGATAAAAGAAAAATTATTGATTTAAGATGGAATAATTATATAACCGAGATGAAGAATTCCGTTTCTGATATTGAACATGTGCTTATGGGACTTCAAAAATTAATTAGTGATGATAATAAAATCAGGGGGATTGAAGAAAAACTTAATAATATTAAAAAACATATTGATTATATTAATGCTAAAAAAACAATAGAACATAAGCTAAGCGAATTAGAGAATATGAAGCAAGATATACACAACACATTATATGTTGCAGTTAAAGATATATTAACTCTTAATGAACTAAGATTAATAGAATATATCGTAGGAAAACTTAAAGGAAAAAAGAAAGCATGGCTACCAGTAGAAGAAGTATATCAATTCGTGGAGAATGAATTAAAAGTAGATCGCTCTGAAACATCAAGAATGTTGAAAAGACTATCAGATCTAAAAATTCTTCAAGAGGGTATAACTTTAGCATTTTAGTACATTAAAAGTTAAAAGTGAGAAATTATGAGACAAGATGAAATATACAGCAAAGTATCCTTGAATTATGCAAAAAATGTAAAAATAGAACGTTCATTTTGTTTATACAACCCCTATGAAGTTTATATAGCATTGACTAGTAATAAAGAGATAGTAAAATGGTTAGAATTTATTTCAAATCATTATATTCCATCAAAAGCTAAAATACTTCTAATTTATCCTTGTTCAGCAAAGAAACCTTATCACGAATCAAGATCATATAAACGATTGTTTAATACACTTTCAAAATTAGGAGAAAAGAGAAAAGAAGTACATGTAATAACAATCTCTGAGCCTTTTGGTTTGGTTCCTGAAGAATTTTATGGAAGAAATTCTTTATGGCATGATTGGAGCAACTCTTGGTATGATTGTCCTGGACTATTTGAATGGTGGTGTAAAAGATACGATCAGCCCTATTCAAAGGAGTATTTAGATAAATGCATACAAATCTTAGCCACTTATGTTGCTAAATTCTTCATGAAAGTTAAAACCATGGGAATTTATTCGAGGATAATAGCTTTTGTAAGAACTTTTTCATCAAACTTAGAAATGAAAAATGATCATACACATAGAAGAATAGTGGAATTAGCAGCAAGTATTGCAAAAGTTAAGGTAGACATTCTTCCTCCTAAGGAAATAATTAATGAAATAGTTACAAAGAAAGGAAAGTTTGCATGGGATATGTATGGTGTGTCTCATCCAATAGCTCAAAATTATTTACTTCATTATCTAAAAGAGGTATTAAATAATGAATATTAAAACTCCATTTCTATGGTTTACACAACCAATAAAGGGGTATCCAAAACCCTGGCATTTTTTCAAAATAGATGGATTAATGTTTAATGCATATGAAATCCTTCATAATAATTTAATTATTGAAGAAATTAAGAAGGAGAAAATACATGGATATGTGAAATTTAATGGTATGATTACCATGGACTCAGGAGGCTATCTATTTATGAAAAAGAATGAAATTGACATAACACCTGAGGTGATTTTAAAATTATATGAGGAAAGCAAACCAAACTTTGGTGTGATCTTAGATCATCCGCTACTTCCTTATTTTTCTCAGGATATCATAGAAAAAAGATTACTCAAAACACTTGAAAATACTAAACGGATGATTGAAGCAAGACAAACTACTAATCCTGAATTAATTCCTGTCATTCATGGATACGATACAAAAACAATAAAATTCTATATAGAAAGGTTACAGGAAATTAAGGAGTTTAATATCTATGGTATTGGTAGCTTGGTCCCCTCTGTATTTAATACTAAAGAAGTTGGGGGAATTTATAATGTAATAAAGATAGTGTCGTTTGTAAGGACTCTGTTACCTAGCAAGATTATTCATGTATTTGGTATAGGGAGCTCTCTTACTATGCATCTAATGATTTATGCTGGTGCAGACTCTATTGATACTACATCTTGGAGAACAAAAGCTGCTTTTGGAGCTATTCAACTTCCAGGGGTTGGAGACAGATACATTACACCGAAGAAAAGACATAAATCCTATCCCAATCTTAGTAAAGAGGAGCAAAGAATTCTTGATGAATGTAAATGTCCTGCTTGCAAAAAAGAAGGACTTGAAGGATTAAGAAGAAGTTTTGTATTAAGAGCATTACATAATGCTTGGATATATCAAAAAGAAATTGAAAAAACTAGAAAATTGATCAAAAACAATGAGTATGAAGATTATGTAAAGCAAGTAATTGGGAAAAATAAGAAATTCTCAAAAATGTTGGAAGTGATAGAGAAATTGAAGAACAATAAAGACATCGATATTAGAGAGCATTCATATTAATGCATTTGTAGTACGAAACAGTATTGGTAAGTAAGTTAGAAAGCAATTGAAGTTTTCTTTGCTAATTAGTGTTTTTCATGTCGACTAACTTGGGTAATCTAAATTTTATCTTTTCATAAAAGCTATTAGTAAAGATTACTTTCATTGAATTTCAAGAAAAGATAATGTTCTTACAAATAATTATATAAACAAAGATTATGAAATAAAAATTAGAGATGAAAAATTAATGCAGTTTAGTTTTCTATTTTTCTTCATTATTTACTTCACTCTTACCTTATATACCTACATTTACCTTTTAATTTTGCTTCTAGAGATATTTCCTCTATACTATTAATGCATTCATCAATCATACTTGTTATATAATCTATTGTATTTCTCAATTTCTGAGCTTCATTAGCATTATAAAATTTATTTTGTAGATGTATTAACTTATCAAGCCTAGGCTTAACTTTTGAATATACATTAGGCCAGCAAGACTTATCAAAATCTAGCAGTAAGAGCATAGTAGCTTTTAGTAAAAGACCTTTAGGATCACCAACTTCTCCTAATAATTCTTTTTCAATTTCCTTAAATTCTGAATCATTTTCAATAAGCCCAAGTAAACTACAAATTGTTAGTAAGTAGTCTTTATAGTTATTTCTAATCTAATTTTCAATTATTTGCAATTTTTCATAAAGATCTGAATAGTGATTCTTTAAATCCTCATATAATAGTTTATTAGCACAACTCTTAAATGAAAAATAATCCCACCAATGAAAATCAGATTTAAGATAATTAAGATGATCATGCAAACATAATGATTTCCAGTCAATACTTTCATTAATTTCAAAATAACCTCTTAATTCATATAATTTATTAAGAACAGGTTCAAGACATTCTTGTTTAATATCTTCAAAATGTTTATTTCTTAATTCTTTTCTTTCTCTTAATTCTTCAACAATTATTCCTGAAAGACTAGCAATAAAACCACCAAGAATTGTGAAAAAAGCATTTTCCCAGCTCATACTTTTATTCTTCTAGTTCTTAGTATTATTTTTATTCTATTATTTAAAAGTCTTTAAGTAAAGTAAATATACGAAGCGTTATGCAATATTTATATATTTTGTATGCACTATTGTATATGTGAGTTTTTTATGAAATCAGTTAAAATGATAAGAGTTTCAGAAGAAACTTATGAGGACTTAAAAAAGATTAAAGTACATCCACGTGAAACATGGGATGAAGTAATTAGAAGACTTCTTGAAATTTATAAAAAGAGTAAAGGTGTTTCTTAATATGCCTAAATATTTTTTGACTTTAGTTTCCAGAGAGTGGTATGAAGGATTTAAGAAAAATATTGATAGAGTAGATATAATACAAGGTGTAAAAGCATGGAAAAGAAGAACCCCTATAAGTTCAGGAGACATAATTGTCTTAGTAGCTAAAACAAAAGGAGAATCTAGAAAGAATTGGGAAGCTGTTGGAGAGATTGAAGTAATTGATATTAAGAAAATTGATAAAAATGAATATGAGGAAATTAAGAAGAAAGGAAGAATATATGAACCTCCTATACCTGATTTTAGTAGAGGACCTATAGATATATCTGTGGTGAAAAACTTTAAGGAATATCCAGTAAAAGTAAAGCTTTCTGAATTATGTAATGTAAAAACAAGAAGAAGTAAAGAGCCTATATGTAAATGGGCTATTACAGGAGTAACTCCAATTGATGAGCTTGCTATTCAAGGTATTAGAAAAAAAGCCTTAGTGAAAATGATTGTAGAACTTGGAAAAATACTAGGATTTTGTGTTACTTCTGAGGAAGAAACTCCTGATAAACTACATAAAATTGATGTTACATGGAGGTCTGCATATGAGAATTTTCCACAAATGATATTTGAAGTTGAATTTTCTAGTAATTTAGATACAGCATTAGCCAAACTTATGCATGCTTTTCATATTTGGCATTCTAATTTATATCTTATAGTAGCAGATGAAAGGAGAAAGGAAGAAGCAATGAAACTTGTAGAACCTAAATTAAAAAGCTCTTTTGCTTCTATAGCTGATAAGCTTGCTATAGTTGGAACAGATGACATAATAGGGTTGTACAAACGTGCATTACCAATTAAAGAGCTTACAAAAGGGCTTATAGAGGAACTCTCAAGGTGGATACCATATGGTTAAGTGTCCTTATTGTAATTTTGAAGGAAATTTTAAAGAGCTTAGAAATCCATGGAAGTTTAGATTTTATACTGTTAAAAGACTTGAATGTCCAAGATGTAATGGTATATTTAATCATTACTATGGAGTAAGTTCTAGAGGTAAGAATTCAGAATTTGTAATAAGAGTAAAAGCACCAATAAAAAATGATAAGATAGCTTTAAAGGAATAAACATGTATCTATTTGATTTTTATTATTCATTAATCTTTTATTTTAGTTTTGTACTAATTTATTTGTGTTGCAAGTAATAATTTGGAGGTATTATTTTGAATAGATTCATCGAATCTCCATTATTTCCTATTAATGAAATTAATGAATTTTCTGCTCGTGAAAAACAAGGTGGAGGAAGACCTCCTTACTGGGAAATGATCTTCTGGTGGACTAGAAAACCATTAATTGGTGCTAGAGCTATTATTGCAGGCTCTCTTCTTCCTGCAGATTATAATTTACGTGAATTTAAGCATATCATTAGAATTCTACCTGATATTAAGTCTCCTCATAGAGAAAATCCACATGTTTTTCCACAAATTAAAGAATATTTTTCAAGAATTAAGCTTTTAGATCCATTTGCTGGCTTTGGTAGTATTCCTCTTGAAGGAATTAGACTTGGTTTAGGTGAAGTTGTTGCTATTGAGCTTCTTCCAACAGCTTATATTTTTTTAAAAGCTATTCTTGAATATCCTAAAAATTTTGGAAATAAACTAATTAAAGATGTTGAATATTGGGGTAAGTGGATTATTGATAGACTTCGTGAAGACTCTGATATAAAAGAGCTTTATGATGAAGATATTGCTGTTTATATTGGCTCTTGGGAAATTAAGTGTCCACATTGTGGTAAATATACACCATTAATTGGTAATTGGTGGTTAGCAAGAGTCTCTGGAAGATCAAGTAATGAAGAAGAAAATGAAGAAGATACTAGAAGAGGAATATTTCGTAGACTTGCATGGATGATGCCATACATTTCCTCTGATATTGTTGGTATAAGAGTTGTAGATTTGAATAAAGAGCTTAATAGAGAGGAAATTAATGCTAGGATTAATACTAGACAAGGAGTAGTTGATATTTCTGGAAGAATTTATAATGTTCCAAGACCAAATATAGATGCTAGAAGAGAAACTGCTATATGCTTATTATGTAATAATACAATTAGAAAAATTGGTAAGGAATGGTATGTTAAAGAAGCTTTAAAGGAGTATAATAACAATATTGAGAGATATTTGAGAGGAGAAATAACAATAAAAGATCTAATGGAAAGTAAAGCTAGGCCAAGGATTTTAGTAAAAGTGAAAATAGTTGATGGAGATTTGGAATTTGAATCAGCACTAAGTGAAGATAATGAAAGATTGTGGAAAGCATTAGAGAAAATCAAACAGATGTGGGGAGATCCGGATATACCAATGGAGAGAATACCGCCTTATGGGCATACTGGTGGAGGCTTGAGATTCCCAACGTACGCAATAGACAAATGGTATCAATTCTTTAATCCTTGTCAGCTTTTGACCCTCGTAAAGCTCGTCAAGCTGATACGCGGGGCGGGCAAGCAAGTAGAGCAGGAAAAGGTCAAAGAGGGGCTAAGCAGAGAAGAGGCATTTAAGTATGCAGAAGCTGTGACAACATATCTTGCCATTGTGCTCGTCAGATATGCTGATTATAATTCGTTGTGTACAGTTTGGAATTATGGCGGTCAATTACCAGCTCAAGTTGCTCATACCTTATCCATGAGAGGTATAGCAATGATGTGGAATTGGGGGGACGTCTCTCCATTTGCGAGAATGAGTGGTACTGGGACATTGCTATCTAACTTTGATAAAGTAACTGATAAAATACTACCTTATCTTATATTCGTTCTTAGTAATAGTCTTGAGAGTAGCAAAATTAGGATTCTGCTTGATGATGCTACTACTCTTAGCAAGATTTCAGATGAAACTTTTGACATTATTGTTACTGATCCACCTTATAGAGATGATGTTGCTTATGCTGAGCTTAGCGATTTTTACTATGTTTGGCTCAAGAGGGCTTTAAGTGATATTAAAGAAGTTTTTGGTGTTTTAAAACTTGTTCCTAGATTTCACAAAGATGCTTTCTTTGATGATTTTGGTAATGAAATTGAAACTCAGTGGAAAGCTTTTGCATTAAAAGAAATTAGTGAAAATGAAGGAAGAATTAAGTATTTTGGTGAAAATATTAGTGAATTAGATCATTTTAAATCTCTTCTTTCTCAATCCTTCATGACTATGGCTTCTAGACTTAAAGATGATGGCTTACTTGTAACATACTATGCTCATACTAGTCCTGATGCTTGGGAGGCTCTTCTTGAAGCAGGTTGGTTAAATGCTAAAATGAGAATTACAACAGCTCATGCAATTGCTACTGAATCTACTGAAAGTGTAGTAGCTAGAGGTAAGATTAGACTTGATATGGCTATAGTAGCAGTTTGGAGAAAAGGAATATCAGGTGAAGCTTTAGTAGATGAAGTTTATGCTAAAACTGTAGAAATATGCTCAAAAGATGCAATTGAATATCGTAAAGCAGGACTTGATGGAGTAAATTTATTTGTAGCAGTATTAGGTAAAGTATTATCGCAATTTACACAATATGAACGTTTAATAGGAATAAAAGCAGATCGTGAAGGCATGATAAAAAATCTTGTTGAGAAGTATATTTATCCAGCAACAGCTGAAGCTATAGCAAGATCATATGGTGTAACTGGAGCAAAATTAAGTCCAACATCAATGTTTTACTTATTAACAAAAGTTTTAGTAGGTAGAAGACTAAGACAAATAAGAAGAACTCTAGATAGAACTACAGCTATAATTCTCTCAATTGGAACTAGAAGTGATTTAAAAGATTTAGAAGATAAAAATGTAATAGTTAGAGAAGAAGAAAGACTTACTCTTTTAGAACCAAGATGGGGTACAAGAAATCTAAGAGAATCAATAGAAGATACACTAATGTTAAGAAATCTAAATCCAAGAGAGCCAAATATATTAACAGCGATAGATGTACTACATCTATTAGAATATTATGCTATTACATTACCAAAGGAAGACTTTAAAGTAAAAGCTGATGAAATAAGAGCAAAGATATCAGTATTATTTGATGAGGCAATTGCACTAGCTAAAATACTTGCTTCTGGTCTACCACTAGAAGATCCTGAAAGAGAACTTACAAAACAAGTTATAAACTTACTTGGAGTAGTAACTCTAGGAACTTTAGATTTATTCATTAAGAGGTGATAATGGATGTTAACTGGAAATAATAAAGTTAGAAATGATGTATTTGATATAGCTCTTGATGAAAAGTTAGCTCCATCATTAGGTGGAGTTGTATTAGGAAAAGAGCATGAAATGTATATAAATTCAGAAAAATTCTTTGAAAGAACATTAATTACTGATCAAATAGCAAACATATTACTAAATATTTTAAATGTATTAAAAGGTGAAAGTGGAAGAAAAATTCTTGTTTTAAGTGCTCTTTATGGAGGAGGAAAAACACATACACTTCTAGCAATTTATCATGCACTTAAAGCTCCATACTCATTACTAAAAGCTAAAGCAGAAAATAATGATGTAAAAAATCGCATAAATAAGTTTATAGAAGAAATAAGTAAAATTAAAACAGATATAGTAGTAGTTGATGGTTATTACTCAGAATTATTACCATCACCAATAGAACCATTAGATGTTAGGGCATATAAGATCTATACGTTATGGGGATATATTGCACATGTGCTAGGAAGTTATAATATTTTAAGAGAAGATGATGAAAAGCAAATATCACCAAGTGCAGATAAAATATTGAAAATTTTAGAAAATAAAAATGTAGTAATTCTTATAGATGAAATTGCTCATTATATCAAAAGATTTTATGGAACACCAGATGAAAATCTACGTAGATATGCTTCAGCTATAGAGACATTTATGGAAGCATTAGCAAAAGCAATTGACTTAGTAAGAAATAGTATTTTAGTTATATCACTACCAGCAGAAAAAAAGGAAGAAGAAGTAAAAGTTGAAATTACATATCAAGCAATAAAACAATCAATAGAAAGAATTTTTAAATCACTTGGAAGAGTACATACTGAGTATATTGAACCAATAGCCCCGAGAAATATACCAGCTTTATTAAGAACAAGATTATTTGAAGAAATAGATGAAAGAAGAGCTAGAGATGTACATGATATACTTTACAAAACTTATGAAGAAAATAAAGAAATATTTGGAGCACAAGTAAGTTTAATTGGAGAAGTATTAAGTACATATCCATTTCATCCACTTTATATTGATACATTAATTGATATTCTAGATAAGCATGAATATTTACAAAAAACTAGAGATTTATTGAGAATAAGCAGAAATGTTTTGAGAGAAGTATTATTTGAAAATAAATCCTATGATTTAATAATGCCATGGCATATAGATCTAACTAAAGATTCAATAAGACACATATTACTAACAAAAGAATATGGAGGTTTTTACTCAGTTATAAATGATGATATTAATAATAGAACAGGGCTATATTCAGAAAAATCACTTTTAGCAAAGATAATAGCAATAGCATTACTAACAAGAACTTTTGTCTATGGTGGTGGATTTGTAGTAAAAGTAGAAGCATTTCCATCAGAAAAAGACCTAGCTCTAATGGTATATGAACCAGCAACATTTCAAATAGAAAGATGGGCACCAAAGGATATAGTAGATGCATTAAAGTGGATAATTGGAAATTTACTTTATGTTGTTAGAGATGAAAAAACAGGTAGATTATGGTTTACAAAATATACAACTCCAGTAAAGCATGTTGAGGAATATGCAAGAAAAATTGATGATATGTTAGCAATTAATAAGATTAAAGAATATGCTGATAAGCTTCTCAGAGAAACAGCAGATGTTATTATAAAAAGAAGAGCAACAAGAGTAAAACCAGAAATATTTGATGCAGAATTATCACAAGTAAATATAATATGTGAACCAATAGATATAGATACAAGAAGATATATTTTATTGGCTTATCTAAATATTCCAGAAAAGGAAAAAATTGAAGAAATTCTTTATAGAACTAAGAATGGTGGAATAAGAAAGTATGCAAATACAATTTATGTTATATTTCCAAGTACACATGAACGTATTAGATTAGCTTTAGATTCTGCTAAAAAATTAATAGCATGTGATGAACTTGAAAGAGAAAAAATAGTAGAAAAAATGACTGAAATTCTACCTAGTGAAGAAGCAGAAATAGCTAGAGAGATATTAAGAGAAAAACTTGAAAAATACAAAACAGATGTCTTGGAGAGTCTCATAAGAAATATATTAGGTATTTTTGATAGAATAGCCTATCCATATTATGATGAAAAAAGATTAGCAAATACATTTAAGGAAGAAGACTTTGTGGTACAAGCAGATAGCATTATAGTTGCTGTAGAAAGAAGCTTATCTTCATCAGGTATAGGTAAGCTTAAGAAAGAAATAGATTATGACATACTAGATTTTTACTTAAGAGAAATAAAGGTAGATCTATCAGATGGGCATGAGCCAAAAACCATTGGAACAATAATTGATTACTTCTATTCAAATCCAAAACTACCAGCAGTACCAAAGAGTGCAATTATAGATGCAATAAAAGATGGAGTAAAAAAACTTAGAATTGGAGTTAGATCAAAAGGAAGAATATACTTTAAGAAAATCTATGAGGCTGAAGCACCACAGATATCAGAAGGAGAAATAGTTGAAATACAAGATGATAATGATGAAGTACTACCATGGAGAATAGCATTACAAGAACAAATGAAAATCTTAAAGAAAAGAGAATTCACTGAAGGAAAAGAGCGTAAAATAGAAGAATATATAATTAAAATTGGTGGTAAAGATATAGCAGTTGAAGAAATTCTCAATAATATAGATAAATATGATTTAGAACTACTTAGGGTTGCTCCAATAGTTAAAGTTATCAAAACTATTTCTATTAAGCTTGAACCAATTAAGTCATTAATTGAAGTAAAACCTAATGAAAAAATTTCTATAGAAGTTTATGTTAGTCGTATAGGTCCATATACTGGAGAGATATTACTAAAACCATCAATTGGAAAATTGGATAAGCAAAGATTAATAATAGATAATGCATTTACTAAAGAAAAAATCACTTGGATAATAGATGAAATACCACAACAAACAGGAGAATATTCATATACATTAGGTGCAATTAATTCACAAGGAGTTATATTAGATACAGCAAGAGTAACTATTAAAGTTATAGGTAAAGAGCCGCCTTGGATAGAAGGCATACCATCATTTGGTACTAAGATTGAGGTATTAGAATTAAGTAATAAAGAGAAATTCTCTATTAAGCCATTAGATATTTTAAAGAAGAAATTAAGTGGGGTAGCAATTGTTTCTGAAGCTAATTTCATAATGAGAATGAAAACTGAGAATGGTAAGGAATCTTCTATAGAATTAAATATAAATAATGTACAGATTGATGATATATTAACGATAATAACAGCAGTTATCAGTAGATTCCAATTACTTAAGTCCTCCATAACATTAAATCTAATTTTAAAACCAATAAAAGGAGATTTCTTTATTATGCCTGAAATAAAAGAAGATGAAAAAAAGGTACTTGAAGAATATAAAATAAAATATCTTGAACGAATAATTAGGTGAAGTAATTAATGAGTGAAATACAGAGAATAATTGTATTTAAAAGAAAGAAAATTGGAAAAGTGCATAAAAGATATGTAGATAATATGAAAATTTATTTTAGCTATCCAGTAAAAGGAATAAAACCACTTTTTGAAGCTAGAATAAGCAAAGAAACTGCTAAAATTGCTTTAAAGCATTTTAATATTAATTTTGATGATAAAGATAAATTTCTTATAATAAGTGGTGAAAATATTGATGAAAAGCTTAGAAGATTTACAATATTTAGTGGTACAAGACAAACAGTTAGTGAGCTATTGGGGAGATCCTTATTAGAAGTAATAACATCAATGGGTGAAATTGAAGTATTATTTTGGTATTCTAGATTTATTAATGCATATGAAGGAGGAAGCTATTGGGATGTCTATAGAGTTGCCAAATCCCTCAAGCTCCTTTATAGAATTTAAACCTAATGATTATGCTAAGTCATTACTTAAATCTGTAATTAATGGATTTAGATATCATCCTTTCTTCTTTATGTTAGGAAAAAGCACATCATCAGAGGATGAAGTATATCCTTTTGCACATCAATTAGAATTAATAAGTAAGTTATTTGCAAGAAAGCCAATAAGAGTGATCATAGGTGATGAAATAGGTCTTGGAAAAACAGTTAGTGCAATAATGATTATTAAATATCTTATTGAGATAGAAGGAATAAAAAGAACATTAATTTTATTACCAAGAGTCTTAGTACAGCAATGGTTATCAGAACTTAAAAGATTTAATATAATGAATGTAATACAACTAGAAAGAAATACAATATCTAAATATTACAATCTAGGATTTTCACAAGGAGTTTATATAGCATCAATTGATTTAATTAAGAAGGAAAATCATAAAGAAAAAATATTAAGTGTACTATGGGATCTTGTAGTAGTAGATGAAGCACATAGAATTGGTAAATTAGGTAATCATGAAACTCAGAGATTTAATCTTGTAAGTCAGCTAATTGGAAAGCCAAATGTAAATGTAGTAATGTTGACAGCAACTCCACATAGAGGAAAGCCAGAAGACTATATTGAGAGGCTTAAGCTTATAGACCCATTTATAAAAGCTAGCTCAAAAGAATTAGATAATGAAAAGTTCTATAATTTATGTATAAACTCAATAATATTTAGAAGAACAAAATCTGATGTAAATGACATCTATGAAAAAAGAAAAATTTTTACAAATTGTAAGTTTAAAGCAAGAATTGTTAAAGCATCAGAAGAAGAAGTAATCTTTCATAAAGAACTTATAGAATTTTTACGAAGAAAACTTTTACAATATTATACAGTAATAGGTGAAGAACCTAAAGCATTACCATTACTTATGGCATTAATAGCTAAGAGAGCATCATCAAGTCCAAGAGCTGCAATAATAACTTTAAATAGAATACTTCAAAAAAGAGTTGAAGAAATAAAAACCATAAAGAATAAGAATATTGAAAGTATAGAAAAGAAAGCAAATGAAAAAGCAAGCTTAATAGTTGATTCAATTTTTGGTTATTCTTTTGAGGACAGTGGTCTATATGAAGATGAAACTGAAGAAGCTATAGATCCTGATGAAATTTTAAATAAATTTGCTGAAGATTATAGTATTTTTCTTTATAATGAAGATATTGAAGAACTAAAGAAATTACATAAATTGGCTATGAATATTAAAGGTGAAAAAGACTCAAGATTAAAATCTCTAATAAATATTATTATTACTCATTTAAAAAATAATGAAAAAATTGTTGTATTTACAGAGTTTAGAGATACTGCTGAGTATATATTCACAGAATTAAAAAATAAACTCCCAAAGAATATTGCTGATAAAATAGCAATGATAACCTCAATGAAAATTATACCACCATCACCATATGATAAATATCAAAGAAAATATGATATAGAAGATATTAAAAAATGGCTTAGAAGAGGTGAAGTACAAGTTTTAATATCAACAGATGTTGCATCTGAGGGATTAAATTTACAAATAGCTAATGTTATAATTCATTATGAACCAACTTGGAGTCCAGTTAAAATAGTTCAGAGAATAGGTCGAGTTTGGAGACTAGGTCAAGAGAGAGATGTTTATAGTTATAGCTTATTACTAACAGTTGATAGTGATAAAGCTGCACTTGAAGTACTTTATGCAAAGCTTTTATCATGGATAATATCAGGAATGGAAAGCCGAATACCTATAGGTGAGGAATTAGAAATGGATATGTTACCAAAGGATAAATCTACATGTGATATTATTCAAATTCCATTAGTAACTGAAAAAGGAAAACCACAATATAGTGAATTTAAAGCTTGGATAGAATTCATAGTTGGTGGTAAGGATGGATTAGAAAAATATGTTAAGGAAATAATTGCAGCATTAAGAGCATTAAAAGAACAAGCTCAACGTTTAGGTCTAGATAGAATAAATTCAATAAAAATAGAAAAGTTACTTAATGAAGGTCTTGGAGGCTTATATGGAGAAATAAATGAGCATATTCTTAAGGACTTATTAATTACAACTGCAAAACTTCATAACTATGATGTAGAGGAAAAAGAATCAGGAATATTTATCAAGGGGACCCATATAACTGGTGTAAAAACCCTATTAGATTATTATAAAGCACTAGAGTCTCTCTTAAAAGATGTAGAAATAAGATTACCAATTATATTGATGGTAGGAAAATCATCAATTACCTCTAATTTAAGAGAATTATATCTTTACGAAGTGATTATAAATGTTAACAATAGACCAGCTCACTCAGAGGTTATAGGAGTTGCTATTAATGAAGATAATTCAATTGAAATATGTACTGGAGCAAAGCTCCTAAGACTCCTCAATAAGCTACTAATTAATACTATTAGTATTGGGGATCAGCTTTGGTATGAAGAAAAATTCGGAGATAAAGTAGGAACAAAAGTTTTGTCTATCTATCGAAATGTTATAATTGATGAATATGTAAAATATCTTACTGAAATGGAAAAAGGATTTAGTACTCCACATAATGAATGGATACCAAGAGAATATAATGGTAAAGATGCATCATATTTTCTTTCAGCCTCACCAAGATTTTTAGGAGTAATAATCGTAGTAGGCGATGGAAATAAAATATCTCCTCCTCCAATTACAGTAGAAGAAATTGAAAGAAAAGCCATGGAGTATGCAATGGAATTTGAAAGAAAGAATAATAGAATTCCTGAAGATGTAAGTAAGATAGAACATTACGACATTAAAAGTATTGATCCAAATACTGGAGAAATAAGATTTATTGAAGTAAAAGGTAAATGGTACTCTGATATAACAATTGAACTTACTGAGACAGAATATGAATATGCAAAAAAGCATAGCAGTAATTATTGGCTTTATATAGTTTATGGTTTTTCAACCAGTAGTCCAAAATTATTGGCAATAAGGGATCCTGTAAATAGAGCTAAATGGGATATACGTGAAGTAAAGAAATATCGTTTTTTAGGAGTATAAGAATATGAGCCAACAGAAAGTATTCGAGTATGGTAAAGTAAAGATTAAGTTATATGGTGGATTAGATGAAATTGGTGGAAATTGTATTGTAATAGAAGATAAGGATAGGAAAATTGTTTTTGATAATGGAATTAGATTTTCAATCATTAGAAAATTTTATGGAGGTAGAATAGAGCCTCTTGGTCCTTCAGAATTACGTACAATTGGAGCAATACCACCATTAGAAATACTTCAAAATGTTTCTACACTATATATTTCACATTTTCACTTAGATCATACTGGATTACTTAGTTCAATTTCACCTGAAGTATGTATTAGGGTTCCAAGTATAAGCATTCTAGAGAAAACATTAGCATCATGGTATAAAAGGCCAGGAAGCTGGTTAGCTTATGTCCCACCAGATTATACCAATAAAATTGAAGAAATTAGCTTAAAGAAAGAAGATGAAAATAATGTTATTGCTATTCCAGTAAGTCATAGTTGCTTTCCATCCTATTCTTTCTTATACAATGGAGATGAAATAAAAATTTTCTATAGTGGAGATTTGAGATTTGAACCACTAACTAATATATGTAGTAAACTTAATGAGATTGTAAATAGTATAGGTATAGATAAAGTAGATGTAGCCATAATTGAGGGGACAAACTTTACCACAGAATATACTCCAATTACAACATCTATGTTTAGAGATTACATCTTACTTTTACTAAGAAAATATGAATTTGTTTCTATTTCGGTAGATCCATTAGATTTAGAAGCTTTTGTGGCAATATTAGAATTATCATCAATAGTTGATAGAAACTTAGTAATAGGTTCTGAGAGATTATTATGGACTATAGAAGAAATTGAAAAAATAAAGCCAGAATTTCTTGATAAAATATACATTAGTGAAGAACTAGAATTTCCTACACCATTACTACTTAAAAGTATAAGTTTAGTTAATGATGTTTTTAAAAATCCTAGAAATTATGTAATTATAATTGAGCCAATAGGTCTTCTTCAAATAATTAGAAAATTAAAAATATGGAAAGAGAGACTAAATTTAGTAAATTCTATAGTAATATTAATGGATCCTGAGCCAAGAGAATCAATAAAAGAAGTTGAAGAAGGAGTTTTAAGGACATGGCTTAAAACTTTTGGAATACAAACTATTAGATTGAGATTATCAGGACATTATTTACCACATCAATTTTTTGATATAATTGAGACATTAAAGCCAAAAAATTTAATTCCAATACATACAGAAGAATCAGATCTCATGAATAAATTATTTAAAAGTAATTTAAAAATATGAGAAATATAAAATAATTTAGAATGATGAACTAGTAAAAACTGAAAAATGATGATTGGTGACGACACTGATTTTTAAATTTTTCAAACAAAAATAATAAAAATTTAAAATTTAATTAATTATATGGTGGGAAAATGGCAATAACTGTTGTAAAAAGAGATGGAACAAAGGAAGAATTCATGCCTGAGAAAATTGTTGTAAGTTGCTTAAAAGCAGGAGCAACATATGAAAGTGCAAAGAAAATTGCAAAAATTATTGAAGCAAAACTTTTAGAACAAAATGTTAATGAAGTAACAGCAAAGGATCTAACAAGAATGACATTGGAATTACTTAAAAAGGAAAATGAAGATTGGTATAGAAATTGGATTTTATTTGATAAAGCAGTTAAAAGAAGGAAAACTGAAGAAGAATTAAAATAATTTAATTTTTTCTTTTTTTATTATGATTCCCAAATATAAGCTTAGAGATGGAAATGAAATTCCAGCAATTGGATTAGGAACATGGCAATTGAAAGGAGATCATTGTATAAATGCAGTAAAATTAGCATTAGAAATAGGATATAGGCATATAGATACTGCTGAAATTTATGGAAATGAAAGAGAAATTGGAATTGCAATTAATAATTTTCCAAGAGATGAAATTTTTATTACATCAAAGGTATCAGGAAATCATTTAAAATTTAATAATGTTATTAAATCATGTGAATTATCTCTTAGAAATTTAAATACAAATTGTTTAGATTTATATTTAATTCATTGGCCAAATCCCTTTGTTTCTTTAAGAGAAACATTTAAAGCAATAAAAAAACTACATGATGATGGAAAAATAATTAGCTTTGGCGTAAGTAATTTTGATTTAAATTTATTGAAAAAAGCATTAGAAATTGAAGAAATTCCAATATGTGTAAATCAAGTAGAATTTCATCCATTTTTCTATCAAAAAGATCTTTTAGAATTTTGTAAAAAACATAATATTATTCTTGTTGCATATTCTCCTTTAGCAAGAGGAAAAATAAATGAAAATAAAATAATTAAAGAAATAGCAAGAAAATATGAAAAAACTCCAGCTCAAATATCATTAAGATGGATTATTCAAAAAGGTGCAATTCCTATTCCTAAGGCAAGTACAAAAGAACATTTAAAAGAAAATATTGATGTTTTTAATTGGAGTATTTCAAAAGAAGATGAAATAAAAATTGATAATATAAAAAAATTTAATTTAAATCCAATTTCATTTGCCTTTAAAATTCTCAATTTTTTAGTAAAATAATGGGAAAAAGTTTTTAAATCAAAAATCAAAACTTCATAATAGGAAATGAGCGATAGTATAAAACTAAGAAAGATTGGATCATTATTATTTTTAATTTTAGCTACTTTGCTCTTTACTATTAATATTATTGATATCATTATAGAGAAAATTTCTCTGCCTCCTATTTGGACCATAGAAAATGAAGGAAAATTTGTTGCATTTGGTCTTAGAATATGGGCTTTTGTATTTTTCATTATTCCTATTATCATTTCTTTGGTATTTGCAGCATATATTATTCATCCATCAAGATTTGAAAAATATTCCATAATGGCAAGATTATTATCTTTAATATTTTCTGTAATAGGATTTAGTTCAACAGTTATATTAATTTCTATGGCAATTATTAATATGTTTGAGTATTTACTTTCAACATTATTAATACCTCAATTATTCCTTATGACATCTCCATTCTGGACCATGGGAATTTTTTCATTATTTGCATTTAGAAAGGATAAATTTGAAAAATTGAAGAATTATTACAAGATAATAATATTCATGGCATTAATCATAGTAGTTATATGGGCAGTATATTGCAATATACTATATTTTATGATAAGACCATTATTAGGTTAGCTTTATGTAACTTCAATAATTTTTCCATAATTGGAACTAGCTATGTATGATTAGGAAAGATATAAAGGATAGAGATAACTCAAATATCTAAAATATTTAAGGGGTTAATGCCATGAGTACTTCTACTGGTATCGGATATATCAAGTCTATTACATCATCTTTATCATATAAGGAAGATTTTACTAAGTCATTCCAAGGAGGGACTCAATCATTCACTAAAGGGATTATGATTAGAAATGGAAGTAGTGTTAAGATTTTAATTAGAATTAAAGATAATGAAATTATTAATGAAAGAATTGATGAATCCATAGATCTTGAGGAAAAAGTTGAGAAGTGGGTGAAAATTGTACTCAGCATGAAGATTGAATTACCAGAAGAGATCGAAAAGTCATGGGACTGGATGGATGAAGATTATGCTAAGAGAAAGCTTGGTCTATTACCATGATGGAGTTGTTGATGTAGGTATAATTGTAGTTTCTCTTTTTAATAATCCTTTACAAGAAAAAGCAATAAAATTTTTATCAGAAGTTCTTCTACAAAAGAAAAAAGTTGCCACCTACTACAGCAATATTAGGTGCTTTTCATATAGCTACAAGATATTTGAAACTTCCTTTAAGAGATGTAGAAAGAGAAATTTTGACCATGTTAGAGACAAGATCGCCTGCTTTCTATCTTTATATCCCTTTAGAAGATACTATCAGTGCTATTGAATATGCAACATATTATAAAGTAAAATCATGGGATGGATATATAATTACATTAGCAAAAAATTGGAATAATATTATATACACATTGGATAAAGAGCTTAAAAAGATTAAGGACATATTAGCTATAAATCCTTTTCCAAAAGATATTGTTGAAGAATATTATGAATATATTAAAAGTAGACGTAAATTATAAAAATTTTAAGTAATATATAAGTTTTAGAATTTTAAAGTTGTGAAATCATATATTTGAGTTTGGGATTAGAGGAATGTACCTAGAGAAAGAAATTGAAAAATTACTTGATGATTTAAAGGAATACTTTAAAGGAAAAATAAATCCTTATGAGCTCTCAAAATTAGTTGATGAAGAGCGAAAGGAGAGATAATTTTAATTCATTTTTCCTTTTTATATTCAATAATAGCAGATAATAGAATTAAAATACTAATAATTACTACTCCTATTCCTACTAAATGAGGATATAGAGATGCTTAAATATAATTGGAGGCATACACTTCACAGATGAAAGTACATATTGATGTAGCCAAAATCTCGGAAAGAATAAGAGCAGTTGCAGAAAAATATGGGATAGTCTATGCAATGCTCTTTGGCTCTATTGTTGAAGGTAGATTCATTCCAGGAGAAAGCGATGTGAACTTGGCAATAAAAGTTGATAAGCTAGATAAAAGTCAGCTCTTTAACTTCTTGAAGAACCTTTTGAGAGACTTAGAAGTCGAAAATCTTTTGTATTGATTAACTTCGCTCCTTTTAGCTTAAGTTATGATATTCTGATGAAGGGGGAGGTAATATTTTTGTAAAAATGAGGAAGAATTCTTTGAAGATAGGCTTAATATCATGAAATTACATGATGACTGGAGCTATCTTTCCAAGGAATTTGAGAAGAGAGAAATTGAGAAGGTGATGAAGTGAGATCAAGTACTTTGAAGAGAATAGAGTGATTAAGATACCGATATTATTTTTTTAAAGGTTTTAGAATAGAATTTTCAATTAAATTAAAAATTCATTAATTATTTTTCATTTATCTTAGTCTACTCTATAACCTGGTATGTTTTTTAATAATTCTCTGAGTTTTTCAGGTTTTGTCTCATCAATTAGCTTAATAATAGCATCTTTATTAATTTCTTCTTTCTTTACAAAACATTCATATTTCTCCCAAGCAATTGATTTATAATATAATTTATTTATTTCAGCAGCATATCTAGGCATTAATGCTAAATCTATTCTTCTATCTTTTATAGCAACTGCAGTTTCTGAATGTGTATTATATTCACTTTCCAATCCTATTACTTTACTAAGATCTTTATTTAATATTTCTGAATATTTTTTAAGTAAATACTCAAATAATATTCTTGTACCTGATCCTCTATTTCTCATACCAATTCTCAATTCCCCATTTAAAATTTTCTTGAATATTTCTTCAATATCTTCATCTAATAACATTTGATCTTTAAAGGCTATTACTTGTTCTCTCCAATAACTAAAAATTTTTTCAACTCTATTTTTTAGCCAAAATCTTTCTAAATAGCTTTCATTATATTCATTAGTAATAGGATCATATAGATGAGCACATGCAACATCTACTTCTCCAGTAGATAGCATTGCTAAAGAAAGCCCAGATCCAAGACATAGGCTTTGAACTTTAATATTTTTACTTCTTAGGCTTTCAATTATAATATTAATTAAAAGATCATCACTATGAGCTATAATGAGCTCAGGACTAGGAACTACTCCACCAATCATATATAAAGATCCTAATTTTCTTTCAAGAATACTTTTAGCATCATTATATCTTTTCAAAAGTTCTTCTCCAAAATCTGTTAAATATGCTCCTCCACCTCTTCCTCCTTTATATTTTTCAATAATTTTTTCTCCTAATTGTCTTTCTATACGAGCAATAATATCCCAAAGTTTTGAATATGGTATTCCAAAACTTTGTGCAGTTTTATAAAGAGATTTCTTTTCCTTAATTTTTTCAAGTATTTGAGCAATATGAGGATCAATTATTACTCTGCCTTTATATTCTAAATAAATACCATATCTTATAACAATATCTTCTCTATTCATAACTTACAAGAAAAATGCTACTTAGAATGTAATAAATTTATTGTTATCCGTTATCGAATAACCGATAAATATATTAATTTTTTACAAAAATATTTTGATATGTCTCAAAAAAGAATTACATCAATTCTTTTAATGATTATTATTTTTCTTGCAATATTAAATTTCATACAATATATTAATCCAAGAAAAGAAACAATAACATCAATTCCTTCACAATCTGAAGTTAGAATTAGAGTTAGTACAACTACTTCTCTATATGCTACAGGACTTTTAGATTATTTAGCATCTCAATTCAATAAACTATATCCCAATGTAAAAATTGATTTTATAGCAGTTGGTAGTAGTGCTGCACTTAAAATAGCTGAAAGAGGAGATGCATGTATAGTATTTTCTCATGCCCCTGAGCTTGAAGAACAGTATATAGAAAAAGGAATAATTGATTATGGAAGAATAATTGCATATAATTATTTCATTATAGTAGGACCTTTAGATGATCTTGCAGGTATTAAAAATGCTAGTAGTGCTGAAGATGCTTTTAGAAAAATATATGAAGCTTGTGAATCTGGCAAGACATTTTTCATTAGTAGGGGAGATAACTCAGGCACTCATATTAGAGAACTTAGTATATGGAAAAAAATAGGTATCGATCCTCATGGAAAATCATGGTATAGAGAAGCTGGTACTGGTATGGATCAAGTTTTAATTATGTCTAATGAAATGAAAGCTTATACATTAAGTGATACAGGAACATATTTACAATTTAAAAAAGAAGGAAGATTACCTAATATAGAAGAGCTTTTCTCTAATGATTCTAGTTTAATAAATATTTATAGTGTTTATATTGTAAGAAATTGTTCTTCTGATTTAATACCATATGCAAGAGCTTTTATTGATTTTATATACTATAATCAAAGAGATATAATAGGAAAATTTGGCATAGATAAATATGGAATCCCTCTTTTTATTCCTGCAATTGATAAAGAAAAAGAGTTAGCATGTGAATGGCTTAAAATTGCTAGGGGATATTAATGAATGAAATTATTGATATAACATTAAGATCAATATGGATTTCAGGATGTGCTACTTTAATAGCTTTTTTCATAGGAATTCCTTTAGCATATATTCTTGCATATAGAAGAAGAGCTGAATTAATATCATCTATAATAGAATCTTTAGTAGGAATACCTACTGTAGTACTTGGTTTATTTTTATACTTTTTATTTAGTAAATCAGGACCTTTAGGATTTTTAAATCTTTTATATACACCTCAAGCTATAATCATAGGAGAATCCATATTGATAATTCCATTAATAATATCTACAAGCTTTAGAATATTAAAAAATACAGTATATATTTATGGAGAATTTGCTATTGCTATTGGTGCAACAAAAACACAAAAAATGATTCTCATATTAAAAGAATCTTATTTAGGACTTTTAGCATCTTTTACAATGGCATTTTCAAGAGCAATTGGTGAGCTTGGTATTGCATTAATGATTGGAGGAAATATAAAGGATTTTACAAGAGTTATGACTACAGCTATTGCTTTAGGTGTATCTAAAGGAGAATTTGAGTCATCACTTTTACTTGGATGTATTTTAGTTATAATAATGATAGTAATATCAGTAATTTTAAGGATTATTAGCAGGGGGATTAAATATTGAATATAATTTCTTTAAAAAATATTTACTATAAATATTCTCAATCTAAAGAATGGACTCTTGAAAATATTTCCATATGCTTTAAAAAAGGAGAAATTACAATTATCTTAGGTCCTAATGGAAGTGGAAAAACTACTCTAATGAAAATAGCATCTCTCATATATAGGCCTATAAAAGGAGATGTTTATGTAGATGATAAAAACTATTGGTCTTTAGAAGAATCTGAAAAGTTACTAATAAGAAGAATGATAACATATGTTCATGAAAAAGCTGTAATTCTTAAAGGCTCTGTTATAGACAATATAATATATGGATTAAGAATAAGAGGTATGGATAAAGAAAGTGCAATTAAAAAAGCTATTGAAATTTTAAAGGAATTAGAAATTAATGATATTTTACATAAAAATGCCTCAGAATTATCTGCAGGACAATCTCAAATGATATCATTAGCAAGAGCATTAGTATTAGAGCCATTATTTTTATTTATAGATGAGCCATTTTCACATTTAGATAAAAGCAAAAAAATGAAAGTAATTGATATATTGAAAAGAATAAAAAAAGAAGAAAGAGGGATTATAATAAGTATTCATGAGGAAAGCTTAGTAGAAAAAATTTCTCCTGATAATCTTGTAGAAATTGAAAATGGAAGAATCGTAAATATAAAAACTTTTCAATAAAATTGATAGTGTTGCATATTTAACAATCGATATTAATCTTTTTTATAATCTGATCAAGTATCTCTTTATCTAAATGAAAACCTCGATATGGGAGTTCATTGACTATCCTTATTGCCTCTTCTTTACTAATAATTTTTTCTTTTTTCAATTGAATTATTATCCAAAGAGTGCCATGTACTTCCAGTCCTAATTCTTTAGCTGCTTTTCTTCCTTTTTTATCATCCATTATAACTGTTATTGATAATGAAGGATTTCTTTGTTTTATCAAAGTTGCTATTGCTAAAACACTCAATTCTCCTGGTCCAAGAGCTAGTTTTCTTGAGCTGATTTTATTCATAATTTTCGTTGGTGTTTCATATATTTCAAATATTTGTTTTAAAAGACTTTCTATCTTCTCAACTCTTTTTCCCTTTCTTAATTCTTCAAAAACCACATCAGTTAGTATAAACTCAATATTATGATCAGTAGAATTTCTATAGTTATTTAACTTATCCAAAATATTTGCATGAAGAAGCTCGATTATTACAGATGTATCAAATATCATCACTTTATTTTGTTTTTTCTTACACGTCAATTTAATCGAGATCTCCATTAACCTCAAATGGTTTTATTCCATGCCTTCTTGCTATTTCAAGTAATTCTTCTACAGATAAACCTGCTAATTTAGCTGCAAGGCTTATTGATACTTTTCCTTCCTTTAGCATCTTTAGAGCTATTTCTTTTCTTCTTTTCATTATTTTCTCTCTTATATCGCTCTTATCAGCTATTTCTGGATAATTAACATAGATGTAAAGAAAAAGCTCATCCTCATCAAGATTCTCTAAGAATTCTACTATTTCTCTAATTATTTCCTTTCTTTTCTCTTTTTCATGCTTCCACAATTCCTCTGCTAATCTAAGACCTTCTTCAGTTAGCTCTAATTTTTTAATTAATCCAGAGTTTTCAAGCATATCCCTATATTCCTCTAATGCTTCACTATATGGACCGAAGCTGTAAGATTCAAAATCTAATTCTTCTGCCAATTCATTAAAAACTTTAGAAAGTAAAAACATTTCTTTATGGAACCATAGCCTTCCTTTAGTTTTTTTAGCTACATAAAGTAGCATAAGTATGTACTTTTCAATGACTGAAAGCTTTTTTACATCCTCTAGAGATTTCATATCATTCCCAACAAAATCTTTTTATTTCTATATTCTTTTTTAAAATTTGAGGTTAATTAACCTTTAGGAATGACACATGAGTATTAAAACTAAAATAATTAATATTGATGATAAATTAAGACTTTCTAGAACTATTGAAGTATCTATTGGAGCGAAAACCATTGTAACACCAAAAAGAGTTTTAGCAATATCAAAATACAAACATTATGATGAAAGCTCATTAAAAAATAAAGATGTAAAAGGATTTGTTGAAATTTATCGTCGTATTGATTATAAAGCTCTACATAAAATTATAGGTGAAAGAATTTATGAGTCAAGATTTAACTATGAATTATCATCTTTGTTAAAGAAAGCAGAAAATGATATAACAATTGGCTTTATAGAGTATGATACTGGAGGAAGAAGACCTGATAAGTCAGAAGTAGAACATCTTGTTCATCTTTTTAATAATCCATTACTAGACATTTTAGCACTCCCTATTATGCCTAAGATGCCTTGTGATGAATATATTAGATTTCTGGATGAATTTATTGATATTTATCAATCAATTTCTTTTCGTGCAATACTTGTACCTATCATTCCTCATTATGCTTCTCCTGATATTATTAAATTATTTGAATTTTATGTAAAAAAAGATCAAATAAGTAAAAATTTCATATGTGTAGATTTTAATGGAAGTAATCCTATATCTCAATATTCTTTTGTATCAGAAGTAATAAGAGAATCACAAAAATTTGAAAAGGAATATGGTGCGCCGTGTGTTAGATATGGAATTAATGTTAAATATGGTAAGGCTACTAAGAAGCAAGATGTGGTCCCTGCCAAGGATATTATGATATTTGCTATGGGCTTTAATCTTTTTGGAGCAAATCACAAGGTAATGCCAATAATAGGTGACATTGGAAAGTATGAACTTGGTACAAAGGCTTTCAATAGAAACGATTATGGATATTATAGCTTAGAAAAAGCAAGAGATTTCATAAGTGAAAATAATGAATTTGAAATTAAATTATCTGATATCATTAAAGATGCTAGACTAACTAAGATTTTTAATGCTGAAAGACATGGATTAGAAGCTTTAGAAATTTCAAGAGCAATAAATGAAAATGATTTAAGTAAATACATTAACTCTAAGCGTAGAATTAAAGAGAATGAGAAAATCTTGAAAATATTATCTAAAGTAAGTAAGATCGCCTCTGAAGGGACTTTACTTAAATATTTTTAATTCAAGAAGAAAATAAAATACATAAATGACATATTTTATTAGTATGTGAAGAAGTAATACATACATCTAGCCAATCTACATAATGTTATTTCCTTCATTATTAAAAATAATTCAAGTTCGCTTAGCTGTAAAGTAACTTGCTTTCATTTTTACAATAATGAATTGATATATTTGAGAAGGTTTTTATAATATTACATTAATATGATACTATTCGTATTACATATGGTAAAAAAATAGTTTCCATAAGGTTAAAAGAGAAGGAATTAAAACAAATAGATCAGCTTGTAGAATATGGTATTTTTCAATCTAGAAGTGAAGCCATAAGAGAACTCATAAATCTTGGTATTGATAATTTGACTTGTTCATCTGAAGTTTTTGAGGTTGTTAAGAAAATATTTGAACTTGAAAAAATAGAAGGTAAAATACCAATAGATCTTAGTGGGGCTACTGAGCAACTTTTAAGGGAAAGATAAGCTATTCAAAAGATTCTAAGGACTGAAAACAATAAAAGTATTATTTTATTTCTGTCTTTTCCTTAAAGATTTAAAAATTAACTAATAAATTTTCAAACAAAGATTGTACATTATTGATAATAAAATCAATATGAAATAATAAATCATCAATATTTTGAAGATATCATTAAGATTTTCTGGTCTATCTTTTTTAATGATTTTTCTATTGAAATTAACAAAAATAATTAAAATTTTCTTGGGCAATGGTATTAAAAATGATGTCTTATTTATATATTCTTTATATTTATCCCCATATATTTTAATCATTTTCATTTCCTCACTTAATGCTACTGCTATAATTGTTATCATTACAGTTAACCAAATTATAGAAGGTGATGGAAAATATCCTCCTTTTACAGGTGAAAATATGTATTTATCATATATTAAAAGTGCATATGTCCATATTAAAAATCCAAGATATTGTGGATGTCTAGAATATTTATAGATTCCCCATGTTATAATATCAGAATTAATAAACTTTCCATAAAGCCAATTTGAACATGAAATAAAAAATATGATAATACCAAAAAGCAATATTATGAAGAATAATACAATATCAATAATCATTCCCATATTAATTATATTCTTAGTTATTATCATAATAAAAGCAAAAATAATAATTCTCAAAATATCATATGGCAAATAGACTATATTTCCCAATTCAAGAATGTATTTTGTATTGTATATTTTTTCAAAAAATGTTGCTCCAGGAGATAGATCTATTATTGGAATCCATAAAGCTCTTAAAACTCCTATTCCTGCTAAAATAAACATTGAAGATGCAAAATAGCTAAATGTTGGAAGATATAACATTATAGATCCTAAAAATGAAAACTTCCATTTTCTTAATAAAAATCCAAGAATTATTAATGCTGTAATTATTATTAAGCTAATATATCCTAATGGTCTTATTGTATTGACAAATCTTAAAGCTTCTTCCCAATTAAAATAAATCATATAATCAGGAAATAAATTAATGAGAAGCTTATTGATAGTTAATGGAAGAACAATAGTTGAAATAAATAATGCCATAGAAAATATTAATGATAAAACTATGGATAATATCATTAAGTATTTATTTTTAATTTTCATTACAATCACATTTTATTTTTAAGTCATTATTTAAGAATTTTATTCTTGAAAACTACTATTTTTAACAAAAAAGTAATAATTGTTTGCAATATAAATTATTGTAATTAATGGTGAATTTAATGGAAAAAAGAGCTATACCATATCTTACATTTACATTAAAACCAATAAAAAGAGCTTGGATTACTTTATCTGAATGTAATTTTAATTGCAAAGGATGTTTTACTATAGCAAAAAATAAAGTAGGTAGAATTTTATCAGTTGATGAGCTTATTACATTGTTTATTAAATCATGCAAATATTTTTACAATAAAGTTATTGATGATGTTGTAATAACTGGTGGTGAACCTACACTTTATCCAGAATATCTTTATTTACTATGCTTAAAATTAAAAGAATTAGGTGTAAAAATTACATTATCAACAAATGGCTATTTAATTAATGAAAATTTGATTGAAAAAATTAAATCACTCATAGATTTCTTTATTGTAGATTTAAAAGCCTATAATGAAGAAATTCATAGATTTTATACAGGAAAAGATAATTTCAATGTATTAAAAGCAATAAGATTATTATATGAACATAGAGTAAATTTTAGAGTTGAAACTCTTCTTATCCCTGAAATAATGGATGAAATAGAAAATATTGCTAAATTCTTAAGTAGTATTGATAGAAAGATATATTATAAAATAAATGAATATGCACCTGAATATACTAATGATAGATTTTCTAGAAGACCAACAAAAGAAGAAATGCTTAAAGCATTTAATATAGCTAAAAAATATTTAGATAATGTAATTATTGGAAGAAGCTGTAGAGTAGAAAATATAAAAAATGATAAATATGATGTAAAAGAATATGAATATGTGAAAATTTACTCAAATGAATTATTAGAATATATTAAGAAAAGTGATAAAATTTCAATATCAAAATATAATTGGAAAATAAAATATGTTAGTATGGATGAAATTTTAAATTCATAAGAAGTTGATACAAATGTGGATAAATGAATTTAAAAATTGTAAATTATGCTCTTGGGAATGTGGAGTAAATAGAGTTAATGGTGAAATAGGAGTATGTAGAATAGGATTACCAGAAATTGCAACTGTAGATATTTCTATTGCAACAAATAGTATTACTGTAACATTCTTAGGATGTTGTTTTAGATGTATTTATTGTAATGCATATCGTATATCTCAATATCCATCAGTTGGATGGTTTTATAGAGGTTATATTGAGCCTGAAAAATTAGCTAATGAGTTAATTAATTTTATGAAATTAAAAAATATTAATGCAATTAGCTTTACTGGAGGAGAACCTACTATTAATATGCCATATATTGAAGAAGTTGTAAATATAGTGAGAGAAAAAATTGGTAATGTAAAAGTAGGATTTGCAACAAATGGTTTTTCATCTATAAATACTATGAAGAAAATGATAGATTTATCATCTTTTATAAGCTTTGAAGTAAAAGCATTTGATGATGAAGTTCATAGAGCTATAACAGGAGCTCCTATTAAACCAGTAATAAGAAATATTGAATATTTAATAAGAAATGGAAGAAATAAAATAAGAGTAATAAGAACAGTAGTAATTCCAGGAATAAATGATAATGAAATTGAAAAAATAGCTGAATTTATAGCAAGTATTGATGAATCAATACCATACAGAATTATTGGATATAGACCAAATTTTATTCTTTATTATCATCCAGGTCCTTCAAGAAAATTAATGGAAGAACTTACTGAAAAAGCCAAAAAGAAAGGACTAAAAAATGTTGATTGGTCAGCTTATTATCCAATTGAAATACATGAAAAAATTTTAGAAATATCAAGAAAAATAGATTGGTGTGAAAAAGAAGAAGCAAAAATTGCTTATGCTTACTTGAGCTTAGCAGGATGTATTAAGAAAATAAGAGATTGTGGAAGTTGTGAATTAAAAAATTCTTGTCCTGCAATGCTTTGGAGACCATGGGCTTTACAAGAATTTTTAAAATAAATCCAAATAACTATTCAAAGTTAAGCTTATATAGATGAATATTTTTTCATATGTATAGTGATTCATATGAAAGGTCTAATATTATGTGTATGTCAAGGTACATGTCCATCCTTTTCAAAAATGAATATATTTGAAGTGATGAATTACTTTAGGAGAAATAAAAAAGTAGATTTTGTAGCAATACATCCACAGTTATGTGCAACTGATGGTGATAACTTCTGGAGGGTATTGCTTAGTAAGAATGATTTAATAGATAAAATAATTGTAGCTGGTTGCGATCCCATTATGCAAAAGAAAATGTTTAGCTGGGTCTTCAAGGAATTAAGCTTTGATGAATCAAAGTTTATTGGAGTTGAAATAAGAAATATGAATACTGAAGAAGCAATTAAAGCCATTGAAAAAGAATTATAAGTGATGTTTAATGGCTAAGAACTGGTATCCTATAATTGATTATGATAAGTGTAATGGCTGTTTAACATGCTATAGTTTTTGTCCTCATGAAGTATTTGAGACAAGATCTGATGGAAAGCCATTAGTAGCATATCCAGAAAATTGTGTAGAATTATGTAGAGGATGTCAAAAAGTCTGTCCAACAGGAGCTATAAGTTACTTTGGAGACAAATAGAAAATTGTTTTCAAATAAAAATTTATAAGTTTTTTAAGATATTATTTTCAAGGAATAAATATAGCTTTAGGAGGTTTTAGCAATTCTAATTGATCTTCAGATGATAAACATAGTCTTATGATTATTGTAGGTAATGACTATGAATAAGAAGATAAAGCTATCAGATATACTTACTGAATTACAAAAGATGGGTAAATGTTGTATAAATGAAAAACTTCCAATTGATGCTGATAAGCTTATTGAGCTTTCTATTGAAGGATTTGATAATGTAATTCATACACTTAAACAATTATCTGAACCAAATAAATTCAAAATCCTTCTTTTATTATATAAAAATGGACCATTACCTGTTTGTGTTATTTCCTATGTTTTAAGCTTAGATCAAACATTAGTATCTCATCATTTGAAGCGTCTTAGAGAGATGGGATTGGTTGAATATGAAAGATTAAATAAATTTAGGTTCTATAAGCTAGCACCAACATCAAAAAGGCTTTTAGATATTATAATGAATGAGCTGGGCAATAAATAATATTTTAAGATTATCAAAATATGCTAGATACATTTTATTAATAAAAATCTATTTACAAATTTGTATAACAATCTAAAACTTTTTCAATGATTGTTATATAAATAACTATTATGAAGTCAATAACAAAGCATATTCTTTCATTCATGTGAACAATTGCCATCAGAATTGATCTTTAGAGGATTGTTTTCAAAAATTAGCATAAAGGATTGTATTCTTATTTTTAGGCTTATTCTTAGGTTTTTATGTAAAATTTTTTTATTATAAAAAATTTAAAAACTCAAGTATACGATTTCATAATTTTTGAATTTATACATCTAGCTCTTCATTTTTAGATATAATGATATTATAATAGCTGAAGGATTTTAGCTATTTTGATTTTTTTGATATCCTCTTTATCCTCTTAATAAATCTATCATAACTAATATCATAGCCATCTGCTTTCAATAATTTCCATATGGCTTTTTTGCTCAATCCTTGATATTTTTTAATATATTGTAAAATCAATCCATCAGGAACTTTTTGTGGTCTTCCTTTTTGCTTTCCTTGCTTCCAAGCTTCTTCTTGTCTTTCTCTTATTCTTCTCCTTTCAAATTCTGCAATCCACGAAAGTATGGATATTATCAATTTTCTTATATTATTATCAAGTGTTTGAAGCCATTCTTCTTTTATAGTAATTATCTTTATTCCCTTGTTTTCAAATTCCATTATTATATTAAGTGTATCAAGCATTGTTCTTCCAAGTCTATCCAAGCTCCATGAGATTATACAATCAGGTTTTAATTCATTAATTTCCTTTAATAAATGAGAAGCTCCTGGTCTTTCTTTAAATAATTTTGCACCTGATTCTCCCTTATCAATATACCATTTAATAATTTCCATATTTCTTGTCTTTATGAATTCTTCTATAGCTTTCTTCTGAATTTCTTCATCTTGTTCTTTTGTTGATACTCTCACATATGCCACACATTTCATAAATTATAGGTAAAAAATGCCATGCATATATACCTTTAGTTTTTATGTAAAAGTAATACTTTTACTTGATAGTAGGCAAAAGACCACTTTTGCCAATAGCTTAAAAATGATTTTTGATAAAACAAAAAAATTATTTAATATATTGCTTTCTCGTTTCATTTAAATCAATTAATGTTTTATTAATTATCTCTTTAAATATTTTCTTTAATTCTTCTTCTTTTGGTTTTAAAGGTTGTAATCCAATCATATTTTTCAATTCTTCAATAGGTTTTGGAACTTTTAAGACCATATCTGCAGTTCCTTTTAAAGTTAAAGCTATTGCTTCTCTTACTAATTTTTCATCAAGTCCATTTTCTATTCCAAAATTAATAAGCACATCAATAAATGGGAAGAAGTATGTAGGTCCTGCAGCACAAATTATAGTATAAAGCTCCATTTTATTTTCATCAATTTCACGATATTCACCTAAATAAGATAGCATTTTTTCTATTTGTTTTCTTTCTTCAGCTTTTATAAATTTGCCAAATGTAACTAAATTAAAACCTGAGCCCTTCGCAACGGTTTTGAATTTCATATAGGTTTATATAACTTGATGCTACTCTTCTGCTATTATCACTACATGCACTCTCTTTCCATGCAGTGGCTTTATTTCGGGTTGGTACTTTGCTAGTGGGTATAGGACTACTGTCCCACCCCTATACTTTATCACAGAGCACTTTGCGTATATGAACTTAGCCATGCTATCACCAATAACCGAAAATGATAGAAATTCTTATAAGCATTTCTAGCATATAGGTATGTAGGTGAGCCACTCTATGAGGGGTGGAGAGCCTGTAGTTATAGAGACTCTTAGGGTGAGGGCTCTTCCCGAGGGTAGCTATGATAAGCTCTTAGAATTTCTGAAGCTATACCGTGATGTAGTTCAAATGGTTGTTGACAGGATTTGGAGTATTAATGAGAATCTCTCTAAGAAGAAGCTACACAGGCTATTCTATAGTGATTTGATGAGATTGGGTTTTAGAGCACACCACGCTAAAGAGATATATGTTTATGCCAGAAGCGTTATTGATTCCGCTAAGAACAATAATGGTGGTAGAAAGCCGATTCTCAGGAGGCTAAGTGCTAGAATAGATAGGTACGACTATAGGTTAGACCTGGGCAACATGACTCTGACGCTGAAGCTTCACAATGGCTATGAGGCTAGGTTAAAGCTGGTATCATCTAGTGAGAGTGTTGAGAAGTTTAAGAGTTGGAGTAACTACGAGATGGTAGTAAAATATGAGAATGGAGAATTCTGGGTCTCAGTGTACTTTAGGAGAGCTATTAAACCGTTGAAGCCCAGAACAGTAATGGCAATCGACCTGAACTTCGACAATGTAACACTAACAGTACTCACTTCTAATGGTAAACTACTTGGATTGAAGAGGTTTAAGACTCCTCACAGAAAGATTTTGACCCACAAGATCTGGGTTGAGAGGATTCAGAGGAGGTACCCAAGGTCGTGGAGGTTTGTTAAGGGTGTTAAGAAGGCTATTGATAGGCACGGTGAGAGAATAAAGAATATCTCATGGGACTACGCCCACAGGGTGGGGGATTTAGTAGCAGAGCTAGCACTCAAATACCGCTCAGCAATTATTCTCGAAGACTTGGAGAAGCTTAGGGAGAACAACAAGAAGGGCAAGAGATTTAATAAGAGGCTTGGTCTGTGGATCTACCGCAAAATACAGTCCTGCGTAGAGTACGAGGCTGGGGAGAGGAATATAGAGGTTGCTAAAGTAAACCCCAAGGGCACTTCTTCGAAGTGTCCTAGGTGTGGTGGAAAGCTAGCTGAAAACAAGCATAGGATACTGAGATGTAGGAAATGCGGCTTCGTAGGAGATAGAGACGTTATAGCAACAATAAACCTGTACAAGAAATTCATATCGAAACACTCAAGATGTGGGGTCTCTGGGGTGGCCCTGAACGCCCCTAAGTCCGATGAAAACCCGAGTGGAATGCAGGGGAATAGAGATGAGGCTATGACCACATCAAGTTATATAAACTTGTATGAGAGCTGAACCCCGATAAGACTAGGAATATTTGGCATTACTCTAACAACACTAACATTATTACCTAGTATATTTTCAATAAAATTAGTGGTTACTAATCCAACAACTGATACAATGATCTTAGACTTTACATAAGGTTTAATTTCTTCTAATATTTCTTTCATTTGTTTTGGCATAACAGCAATTATTATAATATCACCAAATTTTGCACCATCTTTATTATCTTTGCTTACATTTATTCCAAATCTTTGTTTAAGTTCAATAAGACGATTTTCATTTACATCACAAGCAATAATATTATCTTTTGAAGTAAATCCAATCTCTAAAAGACGTTCTAGTATTGCACCACCCATTCTACCTGCTCCAATAATTGCAATTTTCACTTATATCCCCAATAATAATTATTTTTTATAATTAAAAAGTCTTTGGATTATCTAAATGTATAAATATTTTCATGAGTTTATAGAAAATTATGTCTTCAGAAACTAGAACATTTAGACTAGATAATGAAATAATAAAATATCTTGAACAAGAAGCAAAAAAACAAGGTGCTACATTAAATGGTCTTGTATGTAGAATTTTAAGAAATTATGTAAGAATAGAATCAAAAATTAAGCAAATTGGAATTATTTCATTATTTAGAGATGATTTTATTAATATATTAAATTTAATTGATGAAAATAAAATTTCAGAATTAGGAATAAAAATTGGAAATTCAATTCCAAAAGATATAATACTATTATTATTTGGAGAAATATCTATGAATTCATTAAGACAATTCTTATCATTAGTTTTACATGGATATTTGAATTGGATTAATGTTAATGAAATAGAAAATGAAGATTATATTGAAATAAGAGCATGGCATAATATGGGTAATAAATGGTCAATATTTATTAAAAATTTTATAGAAAGTTTATTTATTTCAACAATTAATATAAAACCAAGATTTAAATATATATCAGATTCAAGTATTATTTTTACAATTAATAAAAATTAAAAAAAACATAAATTTAAAAAAAAAAATAATATTATGAATTAATTGAAAAGTGTTTTTTTGTAAAACATGAAAACAATTATAAAAATCCTTGCAGAAATTTTATAATGTATGTATGATTATGATTTTGAGAAAAGAGATCTTCGCTTTCTCAAAAGAAGAGGGAAACTTGAAATTTATCTTGACATTCTTTTTTCCATTTATAAGCTAGCAGGAAGAAGCTGGGCTAAAATTACAAGAGTTATGTACATGACAAATCTTAATCCTAAAAGCTTAAAGGAAAAACTACAAGAATTATCCTATCTTGATTTAATAATATGGGATGAGCGGGGAGTAAAACTTACTGAAAAGGGTTTTTCATTTTTAAAGGAAATAAATACCATTTTCGAAAAATATAAAATTCATCCCATATGGCATACGAAAGTATACGACTGATATATATTTTTAATATATATTCTGAATTTTTATTTATAATATTAATTTTTAATTTATATTTTTAATATTTATTTGTAATTTATATTTGTAATTTATATCAAAAATTCATATTATTTAAATAATTTTTATTTGAAATAAAAAATTGGGGGGAGAATGAGAAAAATAAATAAGAGGGGTATTGTAGGTATTGAAGCAGCAATCATACTAATAGCATTCGTTATTGTGGCTACAGCCTTTGCCTTTATGGTTGTGAATATGGGTCTTACTTCAACTCAACGTGGTAAAGAAGCCATAGAGCAAGGCCTTAAAGAGGCAACTAGCCCATTAACATTAGATGGTACAATGCTATTAAAATCAGATCAGAATTATCCAAATAATGTTTCAAATATAATTATACCACTTAAAACTTTAGGTGTAAAGTATGTACCAATGTGGGAAAATGAAACAGTTGTTAGTATAAAGATAGGTACAAGAGTAGCTTTAGCTAATATCTATGCAGGTATTAATCATACTATTGATCCTACAACAATGACTTTTGATGCAATAATTAATAGTTTAACTAGTGGGCATTTAGATTCTTGGTGGAACAAGAAAGGTGTTAGTAATGAATCAGATAAAACAGGAGCTGTTTTAGTCATTGTAAACGATAATAAAGATGACTCACTTGATTTCTATGAAAAAGGCTACTTAGTAATTCAATTAGGAGCCAATCATAGAGCATATCCAAGAGATAATATTGTTATAGAGATTAGACCTGAAAAAAGTGCTCCATTAACTATTGAATTTACAGTTCCAGATGCTGTACCTCCTAATGCATACATTACTGTTGGCTAGTAGTGGTGATTTCTTATGAAGTCTCATAATACTTCAAAGTCCCGTAAAGGTACCATAGGTGTAGAAACAGCTATTATAATGATAGCTTTTGTTGTAGTAGCCTCAGTAGTTGCATATGTAATAATAAACATGGGCTTCTTCTCAGCTCAAAAGACCAAGGAGACCATTTGGAGAGGAGTAGAATCAGCATCAACTTCATTAGAACTTGATGGTTCAATAATTGGAAGAGCTGATAGCAATGGTAATTATATTGAGTTCTTAATTGTACCTATTAGATTATCTGTAGGTCGAACAGCAGTAGATTTGTCTAACAATAGTGTTGTGGTCTCAGTAATTGGTAGCAATTTTACAATAACTAATCTCTATAAAGGCATTAATGATACTACAGGAGTAACAGTAGAAAACATAATTGAAGATCTAAAAGGTACCAATAAAAATGAGGCTTGGAGTGTAATATACAATAGTGATGGAGATAAACTCTTAGAGCTCAATGAAAAGGCCTACATAATTATTAAACTGGATACTGCTACATATAAATTAAAACCATATGATAGAGTCACAATTGAAATAAGAATTGGCGATGGCGCAGCTCTAACAGTAACATGTCAAATGCCTCCAGGATTTTCATCTAATGAATACGTACGTCTTGGTTAATTTTTTCTTTTTTTTCTTTTTTATGGTGATGTAATATGGCAGAAATGTCTGATAGATTTAATAAAATTGAAGAAGAAATGGAAAAATTAAAGCAAGAACTAAAGACAATTACTCAAAATTTTAATCAATCAATTGAAGAATTAAAAAAAGCAATTATTGAGGTTAAAAATAGTATTTCTGATATAGAAAATCCTTTTAATCTTCTCAAGATCATATCAAGTGAAGAAGATTTTCAACGCCTGAAAAAATCAACAGAAGAAAAAACTGAAAAAGTATCAGAAAAGGCAATTGAAAAAGAAAAAATAGAGAAGCCTGAGAAAATCGAAGAAGCTCCTAAAATTGAAGAAGTTGTTAAAAAAATTGCAGAAATTACAACAACAAGTTTTGAAGCTGGATTCTCTATAATAAAATGGGTATGGGCGCTATTAGATGCTGGCTTTGATAGAGATGATGTACTTAATCTCTCTAGATATTGTGAGAGTGTTGGATATCTTCCTAATAGATCATCTGAATATGTAGGGTATATAGTAGATGCTATGAGTAAAGCAAGACTTGGAGGTTTGAATATGGAAGAATTCATGCTTATAATATATGGGGCTGCTAAAGCTTCCGGACTTAAGCTTGAAATGAAAGAACTTGAGGAAATTGCATTTAAATTATTGAGGAAGATCCTAAAGAAAATAAGTTTTGAGGGGAGACAGAGTTGAGCGCCTCAACTATAAGTGAAAGTATTTTAGTATTAGCAGCAATAATTCTTGCAAGTGGCGTATCTGCTTATGCTACATATTCGATTGGTATTCTCAAAAATGATATGTATCAAGTTGTAAGTGATACAAAAAAGATTATAGAATTGAGAATTGAAATAGTCTATGCTTGTATTAATGGGAGTGTTTTTGTAGTATATGCTAAAAATATTGGTTATCTTCCCATAACAGATTATAATCTCATTGATGTTTATATAGGGCCATATGGCTCTGCATGTTTATATACTTATTCCTCATCACCAAGCACTGGTCACTTTACTATTACTGATGTTAATGGAAATAATTCTTGGGATCCTGGAGAGACTGCTATAATAATAGTATATCCTAATAATATTCCACAAGCCTCAGTATATGAGGCAATTATAAAGCCATTACGCGGTACAGGAAGTAGCTATTTATTTCCACCACCTCCTTAGAAGGAGGTTTAAATATGAATTGTAAAAATAAGGGAATTAGTAGTGTCATAGGTAGTGCTATTATATTAATTACTTTTTTAACAATAATCGGAACTACCTTTTTAACATTTTATGTATATTCTAAAGAAAACATAGATATATTAAAAAATTATATTCAAAATGAAAGAATTAGAATGGAAGTTTTACTCACATTGAATATTATAAATATAGAAAATAGGTCTATAACAGCAATTTTAAAAAATATTGGTTCAAGAACAATATTTCTTAAGCCTAATTGGAATGATATAATTGTTTATTATAAAGCTAATGATATTTGGTCTTCTTATTTAGCAAATTATAGCTATAATGTAAGAGTAATAAACTCAAATATATTATTTCAAGATAATCACAATTATATCAATCCAGGAGAAGAAGCAATTCTCAATATTCAATTACCTGATTATGCTCCAGATATCCCTATAAATACTACAGTTGTAGTTATATTTGTATCTCATTATGGTACTTCAGCAATAGGAGAGGGGATGAGATCATGAAAATCATTAGTCTTGGCATTAAAGAGCTTGATGAGTCAATAGGTGGAGGAATTCCTCATCCAAGTCTAATATCTATAGAAGGAGAGCATGGAGCTGGAAAGACTATTTTCACACAGCAAATAATTTATTCCATGTTAAGAGAGAATATGAAGGTACTTGTAATTACAGGAGAAACAACTACTAATGAGTATATCAACATGATGAAATCAGTAAAACTTGATGTAACAGATTATATCATTAAGAATAGATTTACTATATATCCTCTTCATGTTAGGGGTGTACAATGGAATAAATTCCTTTCCACACTCTTTCTTCGTGTAGTATGGGGTTATCTTGAGCTTAAAAAAGAAAAATTTGATTGTATTGCTATAGATAGTATTAGTACGATCTCTACAGATACACCTTATAATGAATTCCTTACTTTTCTTACAAGAATAAAAAATATAGTTTCAGATGGGAAGTCAATTATAGTTACTTTCCATCCAAAAAGTCTTTCAGAAGATAACTTGATGAGACTTAAATCAGCAAGTGATGTATACTTAAAATTAACAAATACTAGGTTTGCTGAAACTCCAATTAAAATTCTTGAAGTTGTAAAACTATGGGGAGGAGGTCAACGAAAAAGCTCAGTAATGCTTGAAATTCATCCTTCAATAGGTCTTAGGGTAATGCCTTTAGGAGGAGTAAAACTTTGAGGCTTTCCTTAAAAATCCCTAGCCTCAAGATAAGTTTACCACTTAAAAAAGTAATTGAAGATACAGAAGCTAGACTCATTGAAATGGGTAAACCAAATAATCTTGAAGAGGCAATTAATCAATGTCCATATCTTAAAGAATATTTAGATAAGCTCAAAAATAAACCAAATTATATATCAACGCTTAGTTATGGTGTTAAATTTGGTGAGCAAGTAAATATAATTTATCCCCTTGGAAGAGGAATTTTTGTTCATATTGAAACTGGTGAAAAACGTCTTTATAATGTAATCGAACCGCCAAAACAAGATCCAAAAATTTTAGAAGAAGTTGAGGCCTCTATTGCACTTTTAATTACAAATAAGGAAAAAGTAGAAGGTAATAAAGTAGATATCTTAGTTAAATTGTATAGAGAGGCTTTAAAAAAGGGAAAATTGAAACTTAAAGGAGATACCAATTGGGTATTATATTATTTTCTAAGAGAAAAAGTTGGTCATGGTTTTCTAGATCCATTTCTTTTAGATGATTGGCTTGAGGATATAAGCATACCTGGTGGTGGAAGAGTATTTGTATATCATAAGCTTTTTGGATATCTTGAGACTAATGTTATAGTAGAAAAAACAGAAGTTGATCGATTACTTAGAAGTCTAGCTGAAAGATATGG
>Ga0272449_1000336_pt1 | contig 56577 bp, 47 predicted proteins | sample YNPCB0241_FD_198679 | JGI IMG/M metagenome (GOLD analysis project Ga0272449, IMG submission 198679) | Hot spring sediment microbial communities from Yellowstone National Park, WY, United States - YNP-CB-024-1 | ecosystem: Environmental > Aquatic > Thermal springs > Hot (42-90C) > Sediment...
CCCTTTCTCTTGCCGAACCTATCCCTCAATCTCTTTCCTGGTCGTTTTTTAATCAATCTCTTTGGGAGGTGATTTCCCTAATTAGAAAAAAATCAAAGATTTCTTTCTCTTTTGTCTTATCCACAGTTGACAAATATCTAATCGGGATTATAATTCATTGTTATGGATAAGAACGCCCTTTATCAGATTAGTTACGGAATGTATATTGTGAGTTCTAAGAAAGGGGATAAATTTAACGGTCAGATTGCGAATACCGTATTCCAGATAACTGCCCAGCCACCGACGATTGCGGTAAGTATTAATAAAGAGAATCTTACCCATCAATTTATCACCGAAAGTTCGGTCTTTACCGTCTCGGTCTTGGAAAAGGAGACCCCATTCCCTTTTATCGGGCGGTTTGGCTTTAAATCGGGTCGAGAGATTGATAAGTTTACCGGGGTAAATTATCGACTGGGAAAGACCGGAGCCCCGGTTGTCCTGGAAAATACCCTTGCCTATTTAGAAGCAGAGGTGATTAATCATTTTGATTGTGGCACCCATACCCTTTTTCTCGGTCGGGTGATTGAGGGTGAGATTCTTAAAGAGGGAGAACCCCTTACCTACGCCTATTATTATACAGTAAAGAAAGGAAAATCACCAAAAACCGCTCCAACCTATACCGGAGGTTAAAATGGTTTATCAATTGCGACCGAAGGTTTATGCCATCCCAACGAATGATTGGGACCGAAGGCTATTTGATGAGTTGATTCCTCTCCCAGAAGGGACGAGTTATAATGCCTATCTGATTAGAGACGAAAAGACCGCCTTAATTGATACGGTTGACCCAAGAAAGGAGGAGGAGTTTCTTAATACATTAAAAAATCTCGGCTTAGAAAGGATTGATTATCTTATTTCCCACCATGCGGAACAGGACCATTCCGGTTTGATTCCCAAGGTCTTATCCCTTTATCCGGAGGCGAAGGTGGTCTGTAGTGAGAAATGTCAGGAGTTTCTGATTGATTTGCTCCTTATTTCTAAGGAGCGATTTCTGGTGGTGAAAGATGGAGAGAGAATCTCTTTGGGGGAGAAGACCCTGGAGTTCATCTCTACCCCCTGGGTTCATTGGCCCGAGACGATTGTCTCTTATCTGATTGAAGATAAGATTCTTTTCTCCTGCGACCTCTTTGGCTCCCACCTGGCGACTACCGACCTTTTTGCCCGCGAGGGGGTGAAATTGGCAGCGAAGAGGTATTATGCAGAAATAATGATGCCTTTCCGAACAATAATTAAGAAACATCTGGAAAGATTGGCACAATACCCAATTAGTTTGATTTGTCCGAGTCACGGTCCAATCTATGACAAGCCGGAATTTATCTTAGAACTCTACAAGGATTGGGTCGGGGATGCGGTGAAGAATGAGGTCGTTTTAATCTATGTCTCAATGCACCACAGCACGAGGAGAATGGTTGAGTTCTTTATTGAAGAACTGGCAAAACAGGAGATACAAGTTAAGCCTTTTAATCTGACCGTGACCGATATCGGCGAATTGGCGATGGCGTTGGTTGATTGTGCCACGATTGTGATTGCCTCGCCAACGGTTCTCACTGGACCCCATCCAGCAGTTGTCTATGCGGTCTATCTCGCCAACGCTTTAAGACCGAAGGCACGTTTTGCCTCGGTGATTGGTTCTTATGGCTGGGGCGGCAGGATGTTAGAGTATATTAAAAATATGCTTTCTAACCTGTCGCTTGAGATCTTAGAGCCAGTCGTTGCTAAGGGGTATCCGAAAGAGAAGGAATTTTCTGCCCTAAAACGATTGGCGGATTCAATCTATAAAAAACATAAGGAAATTGGTATCCTTAAAAAAGAGCAGTAAGGAGGAGATATGGCTTCCAAGAAACTACTCACTTCTTTGAATTTAGCGATTGCCCGAGAACTCCAGGTTGCCATTCAGTATATGTGGCAACATGTTCTCTGGGAGGGAGTGAGCGGATTTGCGGTGAAGGACGAATTGAAGAAGATCGCGATTACCGAGATGAAGCATGCGGAGATGATTGCCGAGAGATTGGTCTATCTCGGTGGGGAGCCGACAACAAAACCGGAACCAATCTTTGTCGGTAAGACCCTGAAGGAGATGCTGAAACAGGATGTTAAGGATGAGGAAGGGGCGATAAAACTCTATAAGGAGATTTTGGAGATGGCGGAAGAGGAGAAGGATTACACGACCAGCGACCTCTTCAAGAAGATTCTGGCAGATGAAGAAGAACACCACGATGTTTTTACTACTCTCTTAGCCGGACTTTAATATGAATCGTTTCTGGCGGTGCACAGTCTGCGGTTATATCCATAAGGGTTTGGAGCCACCGGAGAAATGTCCGAATTGCGGAGCGCCGAAGGAGAAATTCGTTGAGGTTGAACCCAACTTTGAAGAGTTCCACCTCTTCTTCGGTCAGAAGGTCTCTTATGGAGTTGAGGTTGATGTCAACCCTTTCTTTGGTGACCTAACCGCCATTGCTCCTTATATCTATAACCTGCCGGTGGGTAAAAGGGTTAAACTCCATAAACATCCGACAACCGATGAACTCTTCTTTATCATCCGGGGAAAGGTCCGCTTCCGAGTAGCGAATAAGGAACTGATTGCTAAGGAGGGCGATTTGGTAAAAGGTCCGATGGATATTCCCCATTCCTTTGAAAATGTCGGTGACGAACCGGTGGTCTTCCTTTCGGTGAAGGCACCAAAACCAGTGGATTTGGTTTTCCTGGAATAAGGAGGATAAGAGGGAATTTATTCTTTTTGACTCCCATTGCCACTTAACCGACAGAGGGTTAAGGGAGGATATTGAAGGGATTTTATTAAGGGCAAAAGAAAAAGGTGTAGGATATATCCTCTCTTGCGGAACTGAGACCGCAGATAATGAGGCGACAATAAAATTATCTAAGGAGTTTCCTCTTATCTTACCAGCGATTGGCTTCCACCCCCATTCCGCAGATGATTTCACTGAAGAGGATTTAAGCAAACTGGAAGGTCTATTAAAAAGGGAGAAGGTTTATGCCTTAGGTGAGATTGGGCTTGACTTTTATAAGAACTACTCGACAAGAGAAAATCAGATAAAGGTATTTACTCTCTTAGTTAATCGGGCGAAGGAGTATCGCCTGCCGATTTCTATCCACTCCCGCTCCGCTCATTTTGAGACGATAAAAATCCTCAAAGAGGTAAATTACCTTTCGGGTGTCTTCCACTGCTTTTCCGGTAGCTGGGAGATAGCGAAGGTGATACTGGATTTGGGATTTTATATTTCTTTTTCCGGCTCAATCACCTATGATGCGAAAAATCTTATCCCGGTAATAAAAAAGATACCTCTGGATAGAATTTTGCTTGAGACCGATGCCCCCTATTTAGCACCAGTTCCTTTTCGGGGTAAGAGGAATGAGCCTGCATATCTCCTTTATATCTTAAAGAAGGTTTCTGAAATAAGAGGGGAGAAGGAGGAGAAGATTGCCGAAATCACCACCGAGAATGCAAAAAGACTTTTTCTATCCAAAAAAGAGCCTGGGACAATCCTTTCTTAAATCAAAAAAGATTGCAGAGAGGCTGGTTTCCGCTCTTCCCTTAGAAAAAGGGGATTTGGTTTTAGAGATTGGTCCGGGAAAGGGTATCCTAACGGAATTCTTGGTTAAATATCCGGTGCGAGTGATTGGGATTGAGATTGATACTCGTTTGGTCCTTTTCCTTCGGGAGAGGTTTAAGGACTTTCCCAACCTAATAATTATCCAGGGGGACATACTAAAATATGATTTTCCCGAAGAGGGGATGAAGATAATTGGTAATATCCCTTTTTCTCTTTCTTCGCCTTTACTTTTTCACCTTTTTGCCCATTGGCCAAAATGGCAGGTAGCGGTTTTGACCTTCCAGAGGGAATTTAGCCGGCGCCTTTTAGCCGAGCCGAAGAGTAAGGAATATTCCGCACTGACCCTTATCTCCAGCCTCTATGTTGAGAAGGAAAGACTCTTCTCTATTCCCCGACGTTTCTTTAAGCCGGAGCCAAAGGTGGAGTCGGAAAGCATAATTCTCTACCGAAGAGAGAAGCCTTTATTCCTTGAGGAGCATCCGGAGTTCATCAATTTCTTAAAGGCGGTATTTGCCCATCGGCGGAAGACCTTATTGAATAACTTGGTTGAATATCTCCACCGTCAAGGGGAAGAGGGCGCCACTCTCCGGCTGGAGTTAAAGAAGGTCTTAGAAGAGAGAGGTTTTTCCGATTGCCGAGCAGAAGATTTAAGATTGGAAGAGTTTAAGGAGGTTTACGATGCCCTTAAAAGATTATGAGAGATATATAAAGCGGGGAAAGGCTTTGGGAGCAAAGGATTGTAAGATAATCGCAACAAAGACAATCGTTACCGCCGAATGGGTGAGACTGAAATGTCAGTTTGGCTGTGATGAATACGGCAGGCGATTGACCTGCCCTCCTTATTCCCCCACTCCGGAATTCACTCAAAAGATGCTCCGCCATTATCAATACGGAATTTTAATTCACGGCGACCGATGGACCAAAATGAGAAAGATTGTGGCACGTTTGGAGAGGGAGATTTTTCTTGATGGCTATTATAAGGCATTTGGGATGGGTGCCGGTCCTTGTCGACTCTGTGCCCGTTGCAGCAAATTCTGCCGTTTTCCCGAAGAGGCGAGACCTTCAATGGAAGCCTGTGGGATTGATGTCTATGCGACAGTCCGAGCCAATCAATTTCCGATCGAGGTCTTACGTTCCAAAACCATTAGCGGTCATTATTACGGATTGGTTCTCATTGAATAATTAACCGGGAAAGGTTGACCGAAAGGGATTTTCTTTTATAATTAGATTAGAGTAAAGTGGAGGTTAGTATGAGAAGAGTCTCTTTGTTTCTTTTCTTATTTGCCTTTTCCCTTACATCTCTCTATTCCGGTTGGGAGAAGAGGGTAGTCGGTAGCGGTATGGGTTGGGCGTCAGGATTGGTTATTGCTCCGGGAAGAAATGACGATACCAATCGGTTGTATGTTGCCGGCTGGAATCGTCTTTATGAGTTTACCTGGCGAAATAATCATTGGGATGCCCTGGATATGGGACCGACCTCGGGTTGGGGAGTCTGTGCCGGTGTGGGACGAAATGATGGTCGGGTTAGAATCTACGCAACCTTTACGGTAGTTAATCCTCAATACGGCGGGGTTTACGAATATACCTGGGAGAATGGCACCTGGCAGAGGAGAACCATCGCCACTTTCCCTTCCAGTCCCCACTCCTCCGCCGGGCATGCGGTGGCTCTGGGGCGAGCCCGGAATGATGACACAATCCGGGTATATAGTTGCGATTGTAATAACGACCGAACATTTGAATCAACATGGAATGGCACAACCTGGGTAACAAATCAGATTTTTGATTGGTCAGGCACCGATATGCTTATTGCCCAGGGGCGCCGAGATGGTCTCTATCGGATTTACCTCACGAAACAGGGAAGCGCCATTCGGGAATACACCTGGAACGGTCAAAATTGGGAATATACGGAATTGGATACGATAAGAGCATACTATGATATAGCCGCCGGGGAAGGCCGAAATGATACGGTCTTGCGAATCTATTCCGGTTTAGGAAGATTCGGGAGTTATGGAATATATGAATTCATCTGGAACGGTGAAAATTGGGAGAAGGAAAGAGTAAAGGGATTTCCTTCCATACCAAGATGTGTTGTCGTTGGAAAGGCAAAAGATGATGGGATAAAAAGGGTTTATGCTGGTTCAACCGGCGGAAGACTATACGCTCTGGAATATACCTGGACCGGCAGCGAATGGGATTCCTCCTGGGTGGATAGTTCCGGAACTTCCTCGGGCTCTTATTCCGACGCGGTAATTGGTGATGCCCGAAATGATGGGATAAACCGTCTCTATTTTGGTTGTTCCGATGGGTATGTTTATGAGTTTACTTATTCATCGGTCGGAGTTGAAGAAGAGGTAGCGGCTAAGGACTTTATTACTAACCATAATCAAAGCCATCTTTCTAAGAGGGGAAGATGGGAGATTTTTACTGCTGATGGTCGACAATCTTCAAGAGGGGAAGAGTCTTTTCTTTTAAAAGCAAAGGGTCTGAGACGGGGGATTTATTTTCTCCTCTATCAGGATAGGGGATTAAGAATAGTAAAGAAGGTTATTAAAATATAGCGGTTTAATTCTTTAAGTTGACAAAAGGTTAAAATATTATTAAGATTAAAGGTTATGAATAAAATAACAGGGATTGGTCTCTTTTTCCTTATTTTTTCCAACTGCGTCCCATATACCAAAAAGGAAGTTAAGGAAGAGAGGGGGATAATTTCTGAAGAGGATGATATTTTGCTCTTGGCCCAGGGCTACTGCGAGCGGAAAAATATTACTCAGGAAAGGCTTGTCTCCTATATCCACTCCTTCATTCCAGCGGTTAATACCTGGGGAGATATTAAAAAGATAAACCCGCGGAGTTGGCCCGAAGTAGAGAAGAAGGTAGATTTTCTTTTAGCCAAAGAAGGGGTGCGACTCTTTACCGTTTTCACCGCCTGGTTTTTCGGCTGGAATCTTGCCTACTTCCTCTGGCGGTTCGGCACCCATTGAGACTTTTTATTTTGTTGACAAATGATTTAATTTTATTATGATTTATTTTTGGAGGAGGTATGGAAAAAGAGTTAGTTGCCTTAGCCTTAGACGTGATTGAAAAGGAGGGAGTTTCTTATGGTGACTGCCGATTTACGCGAATTGAAGAGGAGACAATTCACCAGGAAAACGGGCGAATTGATGCCCTAAAAAGAGACGAGGACCAGGGGATTGGAATCCGGGTGATTAAAGATGGTGCCTGGGGATTTGCCGCCACCTCCAAGTTGACGAAGGAGGATGTCATAAGGGCAGCAAAATTGGCGGTGCGAGTTGCTAAGGCTTCCACCAAGGTAAAGGAGAAAGATGTTTTACTGGCCCCAGCGGAAAGGGTGGAGGACACTTATATTACCCCGATTACTCGCGACCCATTTTCTGTGCCAATTGAAGAGAAGATCAATCTTCTTTTCCTCTGTGATGAAACGATGCGAAAAGTGAAAGGAGTCAATCGGCGAAGAGGAGAGTTGTATTTTTATAAAAGGTTCCAAATCTTCGCCTCAACTGAAGATTCGCTGATCGAACAGACGATTTATCATTCGGGTGGTTATATTGAAGCGATGAGCGTTAAAGGAGCGGTGACCGGAGAGAGGTCCTATCCGGGGATGCGGGGACATTATAAGAGTGCCGGGTACGAATTTATTGAATCCTTAAAATTTCTTGAGCATGCCCAAAGGGTAGCGGAAGAGGCAGTAGCCTTAACTACTGCCCGGGAATGTCCGGAGATGATAACGACCGTAATCCTCGATGGGTCAATGGTAGCAATCCAGGTCCACGAGACAGTAGGTCACCCAACGGAATTGGATCGGGTTTTAGGAACCGAGGTCTCCTTAGCCGGCACAAGTCATTTAACTCCGGAGAAGCGGGGAAATTTTAGGTTTGCAAGTGAGATTGTTACAATAACCGCGGATGCGACAATTCAGGGAGGGTTAGGCACATTCGGCTACGATGACGAAGGAGTGAAGGCTTCAAAGACATTTCTGATTAAAGACGGGATTTTTGTTGGTTATCTAACCTCTCGGGAAACCGCGGCGGTTTTTAATGAGAAAAGTAACGGCACGATGCGAGCCACATCCTGGGGTTTTATCCCTTTAATCCGAATGACGAATATTAATCTTCTGCCAAAAGAGGGGAGGTTAGAGGATTTGATTGCTGATACCAAGGAAGGGATTTACTTTGAGTCGGCTGGAGCCCCAAGTATCGATGACAAACGTCTCAATTACCACATCTCCTCGGAAATCGGCTGGCTGATTAAAAACGGGAAGAAGACCGAAATGATAAGACGCCCGGCTTACTCGGGTATCTCTTATGAAATCTGGCGGAATTGCGATGCGATCTGTGGCTCAGAAGAATGGGAGGTTTGGGGTGTGCCGAATTGTGGCAAGGGTGACCCAATGCAAGTCGCCCACGTCGGACACGGAGCCAGTCCGGCCCGGTTCCGAAATATTAAGGTCGGTAAGAAGTAAAAGGAGGAGAGATGATTGAGCGAGAAAGAACAAAAGAATATTTGGAGAAAGTGATTCAGACAAAGGATGTGGATGAGATTGAAGCCGGACTCTATTACTCAGAAAAAGGGACAACCCGATTTGCCAACTCCATTATTCATCAGAATATGGTGGTAGAAGAACCCTACCTCTGGATTCGGGCAATAAAGGAGAAGAGGGTAGCTGGAGTTTCCACCAAGGATTTTAGAAAAGAAGGAATCGAAAAGGCAATAAATAAAGTGAAGGAGAGTTTGAAAGGGATAGCGCCGGATAAAGAGTTTAAGGGATTACCGAAACCACCGGTCGGGATGAGGATTAAGAAATCCCAGGAACCTCCATTCATTTCCCCAGAAGAAAGGGCTCGGGCAGTAGAAAAGGTTGTTCGGGTCTGTAAGAGATATAATCTTAAGGCATTTGGCGTAATTCATAATACCCGAACATCCTTGGGGGTAGCAAATTCGAAAGGGATTTTTAATTACGGGATGAGTGGAGTGACATTCGCTTCGGTGACCGCCATGGATGATTCCGCTTCCGGTTATGCGGTTGAAATAAAGAAGGATTTTTCGGAGATTGATTTTCAAGAATTAGCAGAAACCGCAGCGGAAAAAGCCCTTCGCTCTAAAAACCCCCGAGAGATTGAACCCGGACGGTATACCGTTCTCTTAGAAGAACCAGCGGTCGGCGAGATGCTCTCCTTTTTGAACTGGCTTGAGTTTGGCGCCAAACGTTTCCGAGAAAAATCCTCCCTCTTGGCGAAAAAGATTGGCAAGAGGATAACCGGTCAGAACATTACCCTTTATGATGATTATGCGCATCGTGCAATGCCCGGTTTTGCCTTTGACTTTGAAGGCTATCCGAAGAAATCAGTGGTTTTGATTAAAAACGGTATCGCCAAAGGGGTGGTTTTCGATTCTTTCTACGCCTCACTCCTTGGGAAAAAGAATACCGGCCATGCCTTACCCCAACCATCTCCCTGGGGACCTTTTCCCCTTAATTTGATTATGGAGAAAGGGAAGGATAAGAAAGAAGAACTCATTCGGGAGATTGAAAAAGGGATTTTGGTTACGAGGTTCTGGTATGTAAGGGTAGTTGACCCAGACCAAACCCTGATTACCGGTATGACCCGAGACGGCACGTTTATGATTGAGAAGGGGAAGATTGCCTATCCGATTAAAAACCTGCGGTTTTTGATTAATATCTATGAGACACTTTCCCGGGTGAGAAAGATTTCCGCCGAAAGAAAACTCTACGGCGAAGATGTCTCCTTTGTCCTCGCCCCGGCGCTTCTGATTGACGATTTTAATTTTGCCTCCAAAACGGAATATTGACAAATGGAAAGATTTTGGTAAAATACAAGGTATGAAGAAAAGAGAGGGCTTTACCCTTCTGGAACTAATGGTGGTGATTTTTATCCTCGGAGTTCTCGTTTCGATGCAAGTGCCAAATTTCGGTCTCATTCGGGAAAGGGCAAGACAGACCGCAGTGAAGGCGAATATGCGATATGTCCAGGTGGCAATTGAGACCTTCTTCTTAGAACGAGGGTATTATGCGGATGATTTCTATGAAGATGGTTATGGTTATATCTTTCCCGGCGGGGTCTACGAACAGAAATTAGGAAGATTCCCCACTAACCCCTACACGGGACAAGAGATGACCCCGGAGGATTTTAACGAAGAAGATTACGACAGTAAGGAAGAATGTTCCGATACTCGGGAGAATGGACCGAATGACTTGTGGGGTTATGACCCGGGGCAGATGCGCTACGGTGCCTATTATCCAACCGGAATGTCCGAACCTTCTAACTGGGGGCTTGTTGGTTTTAATGGCGCAGGGATGAGTATTCGTTCTTGGACACCGGATGGAGAAGTGGTTATTTTTGTTTTGCATAACTAAACTATGAACAGGAAAAGGAAAGGCTTCACTTTAATGGAGATTGTGATTGTGATTTCAATAATCGGGATGCTTCTGGCATTTTTCGCTCCTCCCCTTGTCTCCCGAATTCAGCAAAATGCCCGCATCACCGCGACGAGAAGAAACTTAATGGAATTGAGAAAGGCGATTGTTGGTAATCCGGAGATTGTCAGCGGGGGACAGTATTTAGATTTGGGATTCAAAGGGGATGTTGGTCGGTTTCCCCGCCATTTGATTGAACTCCTCACGAACCGACCGGATACCGTAAGGGGGTTTGAATACCCGGGAAGAGAATCAATCCCAGCCTGGGATCCGTATACGAAGCATGGCTGGCATGGTCCTTATGTTCGAGACGATGGGAAGTTGGGTTTCTTAGAGGATGCCTGGGGTAATCCAATTCTTTATTACATCTCACCGACGGGCGAGACGTTAGGATTAAAAAGTGCTGGTCCGGATGGAGAGTGGTATCCACCACCGAGTGGTTCAGCAGAAAATGATGATATTATCGTTCTGTTTTAAGATGAGAAAGGGCGTGACACTTTTAGAACTTCTGGTGGTAATGGTAATAATTGGGATTTTGGCGACCGCAGCGGTTAGGACCTGGGATGTGACAATGGAGAAAGGGAGATACGAGGAGACATTTCGGGAACTGGAGGAAATCTCTCGGGCGATTGTTGGCGACGAAAGGATGGTTGTTTCCGGCGAGCGGACCGATTTCGGCTTTGTCGGTGATTGTGGTATGTTGCCAAGAAACTTAATTGATTTAGCCCAAAGGCCCGATTACTGTGACTCTCTTCTCTGGCGGGGACCTTATGTAAAACCTACCTTTGCGGAAAATCCCCGGAGTTTTCTCTTTGATGCCTGGGGCGATTCCTATATTTATATCCCAGAAAGTCTATTCATCCGGAGTCTTGGCGGGGGAAGTGATGTGGCTTACGGTCGCTGGATAACAAAAAGATTTGCTCAAAGGATTGGAGACCTTTTAAATAACCGGGTCTCCGGAGTGATTGAAGATGCCTTTGGTAATCGACCCAAGAAAAGCGACTTACCTTTCCTCTCATTATACATCTTCTATCCCTGGCAGGGAGCACTGCTCCGAGATTCTATGGAATTTGACTCATTAAGACCGGGAGAATTCTCTTTTGAACCGATTCCCCAAGGAAAGGTGAGATTGGTTGCAGTTTACAGGAAGAGTGTCCCCTCAGAATCAATTGACAAATACCTAACCGTCTACCCAAAGATTGGTAAAGAGGATTTGACTTTAAGATTCGGCAGTGTTTTATTTTAGAGAATGAGAAAAGGCGTTACCCTTTTGGAATTGCTTATTGTTCTGCTCATTATCGGCATTCTGGCTGGGGTGACCCTTTCGGCAATTGACCGGGTTCGGGAAAGGGGCTTTTTTGATGAGACGATGGCGGAGATGAAATTGCTCGTTAAGGCAATTACCGGTGACCCCGACCTCATAAGTGATGGAAAGAGAATTGACTTCGGCTATGTTGGCGATATGGGCAAACTCCCCGATAGTTTGGGGAGTCTTTTACGACCCGAAGGGCCTCTATGGAAAGGTCCTTATTATAAACTTCCCTTCACCGAAGATATGGAGGGGTATAAAAAAGATGCCTGGGGCAGATATTATCAATATCTGCCCGAGGATTTGACCATAAGAAGTTTCGGTAACGGACGTTTCACCCTCACCCTGAGGATTGCGGATAGTTTAAAAGATCTCTTCGGTAATACGATTTATGGCTCAATTACCGACCGAGAGAATACTCCACCCGGTGATTTGGCGACGCGATTACTCTTGAAGGTCACTTACCCCCGAAATGGAGAGATGATGGAAGATTCCACGCATCCGAATCCAGATGGTTTCTATCAGTTTACTAATATTCCAATCGGTCGGCATCGGATATATCTTTTTACCCCTTATGAGACACTCACGAAGTATGTGGCGGTGACGCCAAAATCGAGGGTTTTAGTGGATTTTCGCGTTCCTAAACTCTTTCGGGGAAATTTAATTTACCTCTCTTCGGATACCGCCGCTTCTTCGGACACAATCCTCTTTTGGGTTCATAATTGGACAAAAGAGACAATTCCGGTATTCTATTTAAACCTCTTGGATGCGAATGTGCCGGACACCGTAGTCTGTTATAACCGGATTAGTGCCCGAGATTCGGTTTGCTATGCGGGAGGTAAAATAAAAGAGGGAGAGGTAGCTCAGTTTAGTGGCGGTGATATTGATACCTTATTTGTCTTCCCAGAAGAGAGGTTGAAGTTTAAAATCGGTAGTTTTACCGATACCCTCACACCTCCCAATCAAAAAAATATGTATGGGAGGAAAGTTAAGATTCGTTTTAGTGAGGGGTCTTTAATTGAGTTTAAGGTGGGTGATTAAAAATGGTTAATTGGGCAGGGAGGATAAATGGCTGGATTTGATATTAAAAATATTTTTCGCCCGGAGGGGCGAGGTGAATTGAGCATTGATATTGGCACCGGCTCGGTAAAGTTCGTTTTGATGGATAGAGGAAAAGTAATTGACTATGGTCTCAGAGAGCTTACCGATGTGACCGATGTGGCGGGTGTGATCCGGGAATTACTGCGGGATATTAAACCTTCTAAGGTTTACACCTTTGTTTCCGGTCCGGCGGTTAGTATGCGTCAGGCTCCATTTCCTCGGATGTCGAGGAAGGAACTGCGAGATTCGATCCTCCTGCGACTTGATAAATACTCTCCCTTTACCTTAGATGAGGCGATTTTAGATTTCCATCCTCTGGGGATTGTGATGGAAGCGGGAACCCCGCGTGATAATGTGATGGTGATTGCTGCCAGAAAGGATGTGATTTCCGACCACATTTCCACAGTTAAGAAGGTAGGGTTAGAACCAACCGCAATTTCGGTTGTGCCATTTGCTCTGGCAGGAGCGGTGAGGCAATTCGTCAAACCGCGTCGGGAAGAGGTTATCTGCGTCTTAGATATTGGGTCTGAGTTCACCGATATCGTCTTTATGCGCGGGGAGGCAATTGAACTAACCCGAACGGTAACCGCGGCCGGGAAAAGTATCACGGAGGCGATGACAATTTCTATCACCACCGAAGAAGGTCCCCTTTCCCTTACCGCCGAAGAGGCAGAGCGATATAAGCGGGAATATGGGATACCGCCAGAGGATTCGGAGGAACGTTTACCTTCAGGGATTAAAGTGAAACGGCTCTTGGCGGTTCAGAGACCCGCTCTGGAAAGACTGCTGGCCGAGATCGACCGAAGTATCGACTTCTACAAGAGAGAGTTTTCGGTTCCAACCATCTCCCGGATTTTACTTTGTGGCGGTGGAGCCAAGATGCGGGGATTAAAAGAATACCTGGAGGAAAATCTAAAAATCCCAACCGAAATCTTCGACCCATTTAAGACCTATAATCTCTATAAACCGGGAACAAAGCCCGAAGAAGAGATTGGACACCGATTAGTCGCCTGCCTGGGACTCCATTTTGACCACCGAGCGGTTAATCTCCTTCCCACCGAATTAAAAGCAAAGCGCTATCAGAGACGAGACCTCGCCTTAGTAACCGGTCTTGCCGTAATTGCCATTCCAATATTTATTCTTGTCTATCTCTTCTTAACAACCCAAGAGGTAGTAGACCGGGGTCGGTTGCGAAGGGTGGAAAGGGAGTTAAAAGAGGAGGAGCGAATCGCTCAGGAACATTTGTCTCTTTCTCAAAAGATTTCCGAATTAGAGGCAAAAGGTAAACTTCTCCATTCCATCGTGGGCGAAAAAGAGATAACTGTCCCTTTCCTTAAATATATCAGCCGGATTGTGCCGAATAATATTCAACTGACAAGCCTCACTTTCACCGGACTTAAAAACGTGAAGATGAAAGGGATTGTTACTGGACTCCCGGAATTTCAGGAGATTGACCTCGCTTCCTTTATGGTGAACCTGGAATTGAGCAAAGAGCTGAGAGCAGTAAAACTGGTAAGCAAAACAAATTCCCTTCTCGAAGGAGAGAATGTATTGGAATTTGAGCTGGAATGTGAAAAGGAGTGAACGATGAGTATTAAGGAAAGAGGTGTTTTATTGATTGGTATCATTATCATCGTTTTAATCTTCCTCCTTTTTGTTTTCTTCCTCTACCGCCCGCGAATTGCGGCGCGAATGCAGGTTAATGCTAAAATCAGAGAGGCGCAGAAACGGATTAGCGAGATAAGAGCACTGGCCAGAGAGATTGAAAGGTTGCGTTTGAAAATTGAGGAGTTGGAGGAAGAGAACCGAGCCTTTATGGCGAAGGTCGCACCAAGAAGTGCCACCTTAAACCTGGCGAAAACATTAGCCAATGAAGCAAAGAGATATAATGTCCGATTTGTCGGGGTGCGACCACCCGGACTTGATACCCTTTTAACGCAGGAAACTCCCGAAGTTCCGATAAGACCCCTTCCGCTGGAAGTTACCTGCCAGGGCAAATATCTGGATATTGGCCATTTCATTGAGTCCTTAGCCAATTTCCCATTCTATGTGAAGGTTTACGAACTGGAGATGACCAGCAAAACTGAGTTGCGACCGGAGATTGAAGCAAAACTACTTATTAATATCTATACCTCCAGTTTAGTGGAGAGGGGGGAGATGTGAGACGGGGAATTATCCTTTTAATAATTGTGGTGGTTCTTATCTTCCTCGGGTATCGGGTTCTCTCTAAACCCGGACGAAGACCCGCGGCAACACGGAAGACAACGGATACCCTGGCAGCTGGCCGACGCGTTGGGCGAAGGGCCGGAACCTTGGAAAGGAGAAGAACTTCGCGGGAAGAAAGAAGGTTAGAGAGAAAACGGAAGAGGGAAGAGAGAAAGAGATTGCGGGAAGAAAGAAAAAGACGGCGGATGGAAGAGAGGATGCGAAAGAGGGCGATAAGACAAAGGAAAGGCCGAAAATACGGTTATAACATCCTTCAGGCAATATTTTACAGCGAAGGTGGTAGTTACGTAATTATTGACGGCAAGACCTACAAAGTGGGCGACGAGATTAGTGGGCGAAAGATCGTCCGGATTGAAAAGGAAAGAATTATTATTGAATATCACGGCGAGCAAAAGCCAGTAAAGGTTGGGGAAAGTCTTACCCCAATCTCCGCATCAATTAGGAGGAGGTGAGAAAATGAGACAGAGAATTATTATCATCTTAGTAATTGTAATCGCCTTGCTTCTTATTCTCACCCTGACCCGGGGTAAACCAAAATCAAAGGTGGTTGCCGAAAGAAAGGCGAGGCCTTCCCTAATGAAAAAACCGGAGGAGATAAAGGAAACAGTGCCGATTGAAAAAGAGAAGAAGCCCGAAGCAAAGAAAGAGACCAAACCCGTTCCCGCACCAATCGCCCAGGAAGAAGGATGGGGAGAAGACCCTTTTGTTCGGGACTTCTCTTTTTTAACCGAGATTAAGGACTTGCGCTTAACCGCAATCACAATTTCGGAAAGTAAGTCCTATGCTCTGATCAATGATATGATTGTGAGCGTGGGCGACGAAATAGCCGGGAAAAAAGTCGTGGCGATTGATAAAGATAAGGTAGTAGTGGAAAAGGGAGGTAAGAGATTTGAAGTTTACTTGGGGCAATAAAGGGAGAGAAAAATGAAGAAACTAAAAATCCTTATTATTCTTAGCCTAATCATTTTTACCTCTTCTCTTCTGGCAGTTGAGAAAGAGGTAAGAAGGATAAGTATCGACCGTCTCTTAGAAAAGACCCGCGTGACTGTCCAAGTGACTGGTTCCCCGAATATCGGCACGTTCTATCAGGAAGAACCACCAGCGGTTGTGATGGATATCTTTGATGCGGTGAATAAGATTGAACCGGAGATGATAATGGCTAATGTCCCACCGGTGAAGAGGGTAGTTGTTACGCAGTGGAAGGAGGAGCCGAAGGTCGTCCGCGTCGTGGTGCAACTGGATAGGCTCTATCGCTATCAGGTGCAAAGGGAGGAGGGTTTTGTCTACTTAGAGATTACGGACGAACCATTTGAGATTATACCGGAGAAGAAGGAAGAGGCAAAGACTGTTACCCTGGATGTGAAGAATGCGGACATCATTGATGTCTTGCGGATGTTGGCTACCCTTTTTCAGGTTAACTTCGTCTCCTCACCGGAGGTAAAAGGAACAATTACTTTGCGTTTGGAAAGGGTCCCATTTCCGATTGCCCTTGATGCCATCTTAAAGGCGGTTGAGTGTAATGCGGTCGATTTGGGTGGTGGGGTAATAATGGTCAAACCCCGGAAAAAAGATATTGAAGGTGAACTGGTAACGAGAGTTTATTTCCTCAATGATGTGGAAGCGGATGATGCCAAAAAAACCATCGACCGACTCCTTTCCGAGAAGGGCAAAGCGGAACTCTCTTACCGCCGAGTTGGCGAAGGCGGTGGTTCAAAAAGGGCATCAATCCTTGTGGTAAACGATATCCCGGAGCGCATCGCCAAGATTGATGAGGTAATGAAGGAACTGGATAAACCATCACCCCAGATTACAATTGAAGCGAAATTTATTGAGACAACGATGAGTGCTGATGATATTTATGGGATTGATTGGTCAATCCGGACCGCAGCAGTGGCGGAACCACCGGAAATCGGGAAAGAGGTTTCTCTCCCGATTATGCTTAATGAGATGGTTCTGGGAAAGATAACCTTCGCTCAGATGTCCGCTGCCCTTGATATTATCCGTTCCCGGGGAAAGGCAAAATTATTAGCCAATCCTAAGACACTAACCTTAGACAATCAGACGGCGGAAGTGACAATGGGGGTAACGGTGCCAATCCTTCAGGTAAAGATTGACCCAGAAACCAGAGAGAGGACCTATACCTGGGAAGAAAGATATGTGCCAATCGCTCTTTCGGTAACCCCCCATCTAACCGATGATGGTCGAATTAATCTCGAAGTGAAAACCAGGGTGGAGGCAATTACCGGCTGGAAGACCGCTCAGGAACAAGAGATGCCCATTGTCGCAAAAAGAGAGGCAAAGACCCAGATTAGCGTGCGGGATGGTGAGGTGATTGTCATCGGTGGCTTGGTGAAGGAGCAGGAGACACAATCCGTAACCAAGGTGCCAATCTTAGGTGACCTTCCACTTCTCGGTAATCTCTTTACCCATCGGAGCACGAAGAAGGAGAAAAATGAGTTAATCATCTTTATTATTCCGAGAGTTGTGCCACCCGAAGGGTAAAGATTTTAATAGAGCGATAGGTTAAAAATTCCTTTTCTCTCCTTCCTCTTTGGTTTAATAATTGGCAGTTTCTTAAATGTCTGTCGTTATCGGATTCCGAAGAAGATTTCTGTCGTCTTCCCTCCTTCCTTTTGTCCGAATTGTCGGAAGAGGATAAAACCTTATGATAATATTCCGGTTATAAGTTATATCCTCCTGGGAGGAAGATGTCGGCACTGTAAAAAGAGGATTTCTCCAATCTATCCCATCGTTGAACTTATCACCGGGATTACCTTCTATCTTTTGGCGCGCAAAATTCCTTCCCCTCTTCCTCTCTTTCTTTCTTTTGGTTATTTTTCGCTCCTTATCCTCACCGCCTTTCTCGATTGGGAAGAGAGGGCAATTTACGACCCAATAATCTTCCTTGGGATAATCTTCGGATTTCTCTTCAATATGAGAAATCCATTCTTTTCCGTATCTGGTTTGGTAGTCGGTTTTCTCGCTCTCCTTCTTTTAAGGGGTTTAGGTTTTCTCTGGAAAGGGAAGGAGATGTTAGGAATGGGTGATATATTCTTAGGGGGGATGATTGGCTCCTTACTGGGTTGGAAGAGAGCCATTTTGGCGCTGTTTCTTTCCGCCTTTCTCGGTTTAACCGTTTCGCTTCTTCTTATCGGTTTTAAGGTTTGGAGGAAGGAAGATTATATACCATTTGGTAGCTTTTTATCTCTCGGAACGGGTCTGGTCTTTTTATTTGGCGATGGGATAATCTCTTCTTACCTTTATCTCCTTCGCTTAATTTGGGGATTACCTTGAGGAAGCGGATGGGCTGGATGATTTTTCTATAATTTAATCACCTTTTGCCAAAACTCGCCTTCTGCTGTCCTTATTCGGATGAAGTAGATACCCGGATTATTACCGGACCAGATGAGATTGTATCTTCCCGGATTATCTTCTCCTGCTTTGAGGGTAATGATTTTCCTTCCGGTCGCATCGTGGATGGAAAGAGTATATGCCATCTTCTTCTTTAATTCGTAGGAGATATTCAAGTTTTTATGGAACGGATTAGGATAAACGCGGATTTTTGTTAGGTCCTTTAAGGGCATCTTCTCTTCTTCGGTGCCGACCATCTCGTGGAAGCCGACGTATTTCACAATATAACTGTAAGGACCACCAGCGGCAATTTCCATTATCGTTACCCAGAGACTGGCATCCCTTGGGTCGTATTCCACTCCCCGACAGTTGTAGAGTTCCGGGATTAAGAAACGTTGGAGAATGGTTAGGTTATCCCGATTCATCTCGTAGACGCCAACACTGTCAACATTAGTTCCCTGAGAATTGAAGGAGGTGTAGACGTGGAGAAGGGTTGGTAGGTTGGGGTTGGAAGGGGTCCGTTCGAGGGAGAGGCAACGGGGACCGTAGTTGGCACTGAGGGGAACATTCATCCGTCTTATCTGATTGCCCAGGGTATCGGCAACATAGATATAACCGGGTAAGGCACCCAAAGCGGTTCTCCGGTCGGCTAAGTAGAGAATGCGGTTATTTTCATCCCAGGCGAGTCCGGTTGGATAATCATTGGCCGGGTTGGAGAAATACCGAAGGACCGTGCCGGTGGCGGAGATTTTGTAAACCCGTTTTGTCTGATTGGAGGCAACCCAGAAGGTGTTGTCATAGGCGCAGTATTTGATATCGGTGCAGGCACTCTCATTATTTGGGGTGGGGATTGACCCAAAATAGGTCAGGAGGGAATCGGCGGAGTAGATGTAGATATTTCTTGCTCGGAAGTGGCAGACATAAATCCGGTCGTTAGTTGGGTTATAGGCAATGCCATAAAGCCCAGCGGTTGACGGCACTCCGGAGACCTGTCTCGGTCCCCAGATTTTTGTTCCCGGTTGCTGAATTGGTTGACCAATTACCAGACTGAAGTTTCTGGTCCAGGATGTCTCGTTACAGACTAAATAGAGAGAGAAGTTGGCAGTATAGCCTCGGGGTGTGGAACTGCTGGCGGTAACAACGAATGGGTCGGAGAGGTTGTTGGTTGAATCGTTACCGGCAACATTACCAAAATTGGCGGTGGAATCGGAAATCGTGATGTATGGGTCATTTTCCCTTAAGATTCCCCTTAAATTAGTTGCTTGAATTCCGGTGGTATTTTTTAGGTAGGTGATGAGGTTTCCGGTTTCACCGGGGTCAAGCCGGCCGTTGCCATTTTCCCCGGTGATGGCGGTTCGAGCTAAGATGATATTCGGTTTATTGGCTGGTGCCATCGCATCCAGGATTTTCTTGCAGTTTAATCTGCCCCAACCGTAGTTGTTGTTCGGATAGGTTCCACCCTGAGAAGGATGGTCGGCATTATCAGTGATGTAGTTGAAAGCCTGGTCTGGAGTTAAACCGGGCATCTTCTGAAGCATAAGGGCAACCGCTCCACCCACATGGGGAGAGGACATTGATGTTCCCGACATCGTGGCATAACCGCCCCCGGGAATGGCGGAGCGGACATCACCCGGAGCCGAGATCGCCGGATTGATTAGATTCCAATCACTTCTTGGCCAGTTGGCGGTATTATTCCAGGGGTCTTGATTGGGAGCCGGACCCCGGCTGGAATAACTATTGATGTCGTCATTGGAATTAGTGGCGCCGACGCCAATCACGATGGGATAATTTCCCGGTGCCTGGGATGTTCCGGAACTCGGACCGGAATTACCGATTGAGGCGACAACGATAATTCCTAAACTCCGTAAGTTCTGGATATAACTCCACCAGGTGGTAGTGGTGCGCGAACTTCCCCAGGAATTGGAGACGACATTGGGACGACCGGTATTGGCAATCCAATTAAAACCAGCCATAATCCAAGATGATTGCCCGCTCCCATTAGCGTCAAATGCCTTGACGCAGATGAAGGTAGCGCCCGGGGCAACACCGATGTCGTTGGCAAATGGACCTAAACCATCGCCCCCGGTCATCGTGCCCATCGTGTGGGTGCCGTGACCATTGTCATCATAAGGTGAGGATTGCCCATTGACCGCATCATACCAGCCATTAGTCGAACGCCACCGACCGCCAAATGCCGGATGGGTGACATCAACACCCGTATCCAGATTGCAAACGACTACGCCCTGTCCGGTCCAGCCATCCATCCAGCAGGTATCGGCTCGCACTCTTGTGATATTCCATTCCGGGGTGTCGGTCACATCTCTCTCCGGTCCAGCAACGACCCGAAAGTCGTCAATTTTGACAATAAAGTCATCCATCACAAACTCAACATCTTCCCTTTCCGCCAATTCTCTAATCACCTGAGGCGTTGTCTTTAAGGCGATATCGGAGACCAGAGAGAAACAGCGGATGTCTTCTGCCTTTTGGGTGGCAAGATAGGCAAGAATATCCCTTTGCGCCCTTTCGGCGACAAATTTGAGATATTCAATCTTCTCATCGTAGGTGGCAGACGGTGGTAAGAGGGAGAGGTCGGCTTGCTCTTTGGTTCGGACAACAACCGCAATCATATCGGAAGGAGACGCCTTTGCGAGGATTTCCTCAAGTTCGGGGCAAATTCTCCCTGCCCAAAGTAAACCCGCAAAAAAGAAAAGAAGAAAGACCTTCTTCATAAAAACCTCCGAAGGTTTATTATTAAACATATCTTTTCTCATCCAGCCCATCCGCTGGATATTAAATTATAATTCCAAAAAAGGAAAAGTCAACCGCCGGAAGGAAAGGGGAGGAGCTAATTTTTGCCTGACCTTTGGCAAGCCTCTGCCACCTCTTTTTGCGTTGAGATACTTCGGGTAATTTCCCAATCACTTCTCTGACCGTAATTCAGGTTAAATTTCTTCCGGAGAAAAAGTTTCCTCCGAGGAAACTTTTTTCTCACTAAGTTTTTATCTAAGATGGGAAAGGGATTATTCAAGGGATTGAGTGAGAGATTGTAAGGGTGAGCCGGAAGGTCCTCAGGATAGAATAAGGGAAAGGCTTAAAAAGGCACTAAGTAAAGGGGGTAAAATCGGGGAAAAGCGAATAAGTTATTGAAAATATAAAAGCTTAAAGGAAAAATTAGATTTGGGAAAATGTTAGTGAGACTAACATTTTTTTCTCACTCGTTTTTTCCTCTAAGTCATTATCTTACAATAACTTAGAGCCTTTTTCTTAATTTTATCCCCCTTTGCTCCCTGAGCCCTATACCAGGCCCCTTATTAAGTCTCTCTTGAAGTCTCCTTTAAACTCCTATTCTCTATCTCTTTTTTTCTCTCTTTCTTTTTCCTTTTTTCTCTCCTTTTCCTTTCTTCCATCTTTCCCTCTTTCCTTCTTTCTGCCTTCGTCTCTTTCTCAGTTCCTTTCTCAATCTCTCCTTCTATCTTCTTCCAAATCTCTTTGTCAGCCTCTTCTTTCTTAGAGAGAAAACTTTTGTAAAATTTTCCTTGACAGGTAGAATATTTTTTATTAAAATAATAACTTATGGAAGAAGTAAGGATTGGTGTTTATGTTTGCCATTGCGGGGTAAACATTTCTAAGACCGTTGATGTGAAGGCGGTTGCGGAGTTTGCCCAGAGTTTGCCCAATGTTGTAATTGCTCGGGATTATCTCTATATGTGTTCGGAGCCTGGGCAGGATTTAATCAAGAGGGATATTAAGGAATACAATCTCAACCGAGTGGTTGTTGCTTCCTGTTCGCCGCGGATGCACGAGCCAACCTTTCGCGGCTGTATCTTTGAGGTTGGGTTGAATCCTTATCTCTTTGAGATGGCGAATATTCGGGAACAGTGTTCCTGGGTGCACGACGACAAATTGTCCGCAACCGAGAAGGCGAAGGATTTGGTGAGGAGTGCGGTGATGCGGGCAACTTTCTTAGAGCCTTTGGTGCCGAAAACCGTGCCGGTGACAAAGAGGGCTTTGGTGATTGGGGGCGGAATTGCCGGAATCCAGGCGGCATTAGATATTGCGGATGCGGGCTATCAAGTTTATCTTGTGGAGAAACTTCCTTCCATTGGGGGTCGGATGGCACAATTGGAGAAGACATTTCCGACCTTAGATTGTGCCGCCTGTATTCTAACCCCGAAGATGGTTGATGTGGCAAGGCAGGAGAATATCACCCTTTTGACTTATTCCGAGGTTGAGGATATCGCCGGAACGATTGGCAATTTTAAGGTGAAGGTGAGAAAGAAGGCGAGGTTCGTCTCTCCGCAGATTTGTAATGCCTGTCAGGATTGTGAATTTGCCTGCCCGGTGAGTGTAAAGAGTGAGTTTGATCTGGGGTTGAAAAAGAGGAAGGCAATCTATCGTCCTTTTCCTCAGGCGGTGCCGAATGTTTATACGATTGACCGGAAAGGGATTTCTCCCTGTCGGGCGGGTTGTCCGGCTGGGGTTAATGCTCATGGGTATATCGCTTTGATTGCCCAGGGTAAGTATGAGGAGGCATTAAGATTGGAGCGAGAAGCCAATCCTTTTGCTTCGGTCTGCGGCCGAGTTTGCAACCATCCTTGTGAGGGGGAATGTAATCGGAAAGAGGCGCCAATTGCCATCGCCTCTTTGAAACGATTTATTGCGGATCACTGGTTAAAAAATGGCAAAAGATTACCCGAACCAGTGCCCAAGACGAAGTCCCAAAGGATAGCGGTTGTGGGCACTGGACCAGCTGGTCTTTCCTGTGCCTACTTTTTAGCGAAGAAAGGTTATTGGGTAACCTGTTTTGAGAAACTTCCCGAACCCGGAGGAATGTTGATTAATGGGATTCCCGAGTTCCGTTTACCGAGGGAAGCGGTGCAAGCGGATATTGATTTTATCTTAGCCCACGGTATAGAATTGAAAACCGGAATGACTTTAGGGAAGGATTTCTATCTTGAGGATTTATTCTTGGATGGGTTCGATTGCATCTTTCTGGCTACCGGTGCTTATCGCGACTTAAAACTTAATATTCCGGGTGAGGAGTTAGAGGGTGTCTATTCCTCTCTGGATTTCTTAATCCCCGTTAACCGAAGATTAAAAGATTTCACCCCAATCGTTCGGGATAAGACAGTATGTGTGATTGGTGGTGGGAATGCGGCTTTTGATACCGCAAGGGTTGCCCTGCGGCTTGGGGCAAAAAGGGTTCGGATTATCTACCGTCGGAGTCAAAGGGAGATGCCGGCTCATCCCTGGGAAAGAGAGGAGGCAGAAAAAGAGGGGGTAGAAATTATCTATTTGGCTGCTCCGACCCGAATCATCGGACCAGAAAGAGTGAGAGCAATTGAATGTCAGAAAATGGAGTTAGCCGAACCGGATGCCACCGGGCGGAGAAGACCAATCCCCATTCCGGGAAGTGAGTTTATCTTAGAATGTGATCTCCTGATTTCAGCAATTGGGCAGATGCCCGATACTTCTTTTCTCCCGAATCTGGCTAAGACCCGTTGGGGGACATTGGTCGTTGATTCGGAGACTCTTATGACTTCTCAGGAGAGGGTTTTTGCCGGAGGCGATTTGGTTTCGGGACCGGCAACGATAATTGAAGGTGTGGCAATGGGAAAGAAGGCGGCGGAATCAATCGATCACTATTTAACCGGAACAAAACCCCTCGAAGAAAAAAGACCTGCTGTTGTTCGGTTTGGGGAAGAGGAGTATAGAAAATTTCCCCAAATCCCTCGGACCCAAATGCGCAAAATCCCCATCTCCCAAAGGAAAGACTTTTCCGAAGTAGAACTGGGATTTTCTGAGGAGGAGGCGAGACGAGAGGCGGAAAGGTGTCTTAATTGCGCTGTCTGCTGCGAGTGTCGGGAATGCGTTAGGGTTTGTAAACCAGGAGCGATTGATTTTACGATGGAAGATGAGATTCTGGAATTGGAGGTTGGGGCGATTGTTCTGGCCACTGGTTATGATGAGTTTGACCCAACCTTGAAGCCGGAGTTCGGGTTTGGTAAATACCCCGAGGTGATAACCGGACTTCAAGCGGAAAGGCTCCTTTCCGCTTCGGGTCCCACCGGGGGTGAATTTTTAATCAACGGGAAAAGACCAAAGGATATTACCTTCATCCATTGCGTTGGTTCCCGAGATAAACAGATTGGCAATGAATACTGTTCTCGGGTCTGCTGTATGTATATTGCCAAACAGGCACATTTGTTAAAAGAAAGGATGCCCGATGCCCGGATTACCGTCTTTTATATGGATGTGCGGGCATTCGGCAAAGGCTACGAAGAGTTTTACGACCGAGTGAAACAAGAAGGGATAATCTATCGCCGGGGGAGTCCTTCCGAGATTTATCGGGAAGGGGATAAGTTAATTGTTCGGGTTGAGGATACATTGCTGGGTGAGGTGATTGAGCATAAGACGGACTGCGTCGTTTTGGGAACGGGTCTGGTTCCAAGCCGGGACAATAAACTTCTCGCCTCGCTTTTAAAATTATCCCTCTCTCCGGACCGATTTTTCCTTGAGGCGCATCCGAAATTGCGGCCGGTTGATTCGACTATTGATGGCGTCTATCTGGCGGGAACCTGTCAAGGTCCAAAGGATATACCGGATACCGTGGCTCAGGCGAAGGGCGCCGCCGCATCCGTTATTGCCCTTCTTAATAAGGACGAGATAACGATTGAGCCAATTGTTGCCGAAGTCTCGGAAGAGCGATGTTCGGGTTGTCATATCTGCGAGGGACTCTGCCCTTATCAGGCGCTTATCTTTAATCCGGAAAAGAAGGTGATGGTTGTGGAATCGGTCTTGTGTAAGGGGTGCGGAGTCTGTTTTTCCGCCTGTCCTTCTGGAGCGATAACCTTGAAGCATTATACAAAGGAAGAGACTTTGGCTCAGATTAATGCCTTAGTTTAAGATGGGGATTAGTCAAATCTTACCAGTTTTTGTTGCCCTTCCTCTACTCAGTTCTTTCCTTATTTATCTCTTGGGCTCTCTTTTCAAGAAGGATAAGATTTCTGACCTCTTAGGTAATTTGGCATCCGGATTTCTACTCCTCTTCGCAATTTTTGCTCTGATTGAGGTTTCGCAGAAGGGTCGCGCCTTATATTTTGTTGGGGGCTGGCGTCCTCCGTTTGGCATCCTCTTGGTTCTTGACGGTTTGAGTGGGTTTATGCTTTTCGTGATTACCTTGATTGCTTTTATGGCAACAATCTTCTCAATTAACTATATGGCCCGGTTTACCGCCAAGCATAAGTTCTATGCCCTTCTCTTTTTGCTGATTGCCGGGATGATTGGCATCACACTCACCGGTGACCTTTTCAATATGTTTGTCTTCATTGAGATTGCGGCGATTTCCTCCTATGCCCTGGTGGCTTTCGGGATTGAGGATGAAGGTTTGGAGGCAGCGTTTAAGTATATGGTGATGGGAGAGATTGGTTCTCTAACAATTCTTCTGAGTATTGCCCTCCTTTATTCCGCTACCGGGACTTTGAATATGGCGGACATTTCCCAGACAATTGCCGCAAATGGCACAAGGCCGGTTGTTTTATTCTGTTCCATTTTATTTCTCATTGGCTTTGGGATAAAGGCGGCAATAGTTCCTTTCCATGCTTGGCTGGCGGATGCCCATCCTTCGGCACCGGCGCCAATTTCCGCTCTCCTTTCCGGAGTAGTGATAAAGGTCTTAGGCATTTATGCCTTGGTGCGGGTATTTTATAATATCCTGGGGATGCATCCGGTGGTTGTGAACATCCTCCTTTTCTTATCCGGTTTTTCAATGCTCGTTGGTGTCCTTTTACAATTGGGGCAGAATGATATAAAACGTCTTTTCGCCTATTGTAGTGTGAGTCATATTGGGTATATTCTTCTTGGGTTTAGTCTTGGGACACCCTTAGGGATTATTGGTGCCCTTTTCCATCTCTTAAATCATGCGGTATTCAAGTCCCTTCTCTTTCTTGATTCGGGAGCGATTGAATACGCAACGGGCACAAGAAGGATGGAGAATTTGGGTGGAATTGCCCGAAAGATGCCGATAACGACTGTTTCCGGGTTTATTGGTTCTTTTGCTGCTTCAGGTGTTCCCCCTTTTAATGGTTTCTGGTCAAAGTTGATTCTCATTCTGGCCGCGGTGGAAGCACATCAGTATCCCTTGGCAGGGGTTGCTGGTCTCACCGCAATCTTAGCCCTAACTTCTTTCATCCGGATGCAAAGGCGAGTATTTTTGGGTAATCTGCCAGAAAGTCTTAATGGAATTAGAGAGGTGCCAATGGGAATGAAAGTGTCCCTTCTTGCCCTTGCCCTTCTTTCCATTCTCTTTTCGTTTTTAATCCTTCCTGGATTTCGGGAGTTCTTCTTAGATTTGGCGAAGGATGCGGTTTTAATTGGTCGGAATTACTCTCAGACAATTTTGGGCGGAGGTTTATAATGGGGGAGATACTTCTTTATCCAATTCTTTTACCGCTTCTGGGCGGGATAATAATTCTTCTTCTTCCGAAAAAGGTTAAGTCCCTCTGGGGAATTGTTGCTTCTCTTTTCACTTTTCTCTCCTTTTTATTTTCCGGATTACTCTCTCTTTTCCCCACTTTACTCCTTTCCTTCCCACAAATCCAATGGCCAAAAGTCGGATGGGAATTTCTTTTGACCTCAGAACCATTTCGGAATTTCATTTTGCTTGGCACTTTCTTCTTTGGCTTTTTGATCTCCCTTTATTCGATAAGGAAGATGGCGAGAAATCAGAGGTTAAGGGAATATTATGTTTACTTTCTTTGGACAATCGCCTTTTCCGGTTTAGCGATTCTTTCTGATAATCTCATTCTCTTTCTTTTTGCCTGGGGTGTGGTAGCGGTTTTCCTTTATCTTTTAATCTCTCTGGGCAAACCGGGGGCGGAGCGGGCAGCGAATAAGGCGCTGGTGATGGTTGGTGGTTCAGACATTCTGATGCTTTTGGGGGTAGTGATTATCTATCAGATTACGGGCACTTTACGGATGAGTGAGATAAGGATACCTTTGGCGGGTGGTTTGCCGATTGTTGCCTTTCTTTTGATTTTAGTGGGTGCTTTGACCAAAGCGGGGGCGATGCCTTTCCACACCTGGATTCCGGATTCCGCGGAGTTTGCGCCGGTTCCGGTTATGGCACTTCTTCCGGCTTCTTTGGACAAACTTCTTGGGATTTATCTTTTGGCTCGTCTTTCCCTTAATTTATTTCCGGTTGTTCCCAATTCGCCGATTTCAATCCTTCTAATGGCGATCGGTAGTCTAACGATTATTGCCGGGGCAGCGATGGCACTGGTGCAGAGAGATTTATTAAGATTGCTTTCCTATTCTACGGTCAGTCAGGTGGGTTATATGGTTTTGGGGATTGGCACGGGAATTCCGGTCGGGATTATTGGTGGGTTATTTCATATGGTTAATAATGCGATTTATAAAACTTGTCTCTTTCTTGGGGCTGGGGCGGTAGAAGAGAGGACGGATGAGACAAAACTTGATAAGTTAGGTGGTTTGTCTAAGGAGATGCCTTTAACCTTTTTTGCTATGCTTATTTCCGCTCTGGCGATTTCCGGTGTTCCACCCTTAAATGGGTTCTTCTCAAAGTATCTAATCTACCAGGGGGTCATAGGGCTTTTTCAAGAAAAATACAGGAATAACTGGCTTTTTGTTATATTCTTACTGGTCGCTCTCTTTGGTAGTATTCTAACCCTTGCCTACTTATTAAAGGCATTGCATTCGGTATTCTTTGGGACAAGACCAAAATCTCTTCCTCGAGTGAAAGAGGTTGGTGTTAGTATGACAATCCCGATGCTTTTGCTCTCCCTTCTCTCTATTATCTTCGGGGTATTTGTTGCCTTTCCACTCCGCCATTTTATTCTTCCTATCCTGGGTTTGACAGAAATTAGTGGTATTCACCCAACTGGTTTCTGGACCGCCGGACCGACGATTTTGATTATCTTGGGTTTAATAATTGGGTTTATCCTCTATTACTTATTAAGACCAGGGAAGAAGGCAAGAGTATCGGAGGTATTTGTTGGCGGAGAATTAATTTCTGCGAAATCGGAGGCGATTATTACCTTGCCGGATGGAATGAAAAGGAAAACGGGGGTGATTGATAGTGACGAGGGCAAAATTCCGGGTAGCTATTTCTATGATTCCGTTAAATCAATCAGATCAATCAAGGAAATTTATCGGATTGCGGAAAATAGGTTTTTTGATATTTATGAGCATTTGAGAAATATCATTGGTCTTTTCGTTAAAAGATTGAGAGGTTTACACAGCGGTCTTCTCACTAATTATCTTGGTTGGTTATTTCTCGGTGGGTTAGTTTTCATCCTCATCCTTATCCTCTTTTTTCTTCGTTTGTCCCGTTAGTCATTGACAGAAGAAAAATTTTCTCTAAAATATTTCCGATGCATCTCAGGCTGGCAGGTAAACTTTTTATTAACTTTTTTTTAGTTATTGCTCTCATTGGGATATTTACCATTTGGGGGGGGATTCATTTCATCGCCGATGGTATTATAAAACAAGTTCAGAGTAAGGTAAAGTCGGATTTAAATGTTGCTCGGGAAATCTATCAGGAGAATCTTGATGATATTAGGGATATAATCCGGCTGACAAGTAGAAGATTTTTTATTCGGGAGGATATTCAGCAGGGCAGGTTTAAAGATTTAAGAACCGAATTGGAAAAAGTGAGGAGAGAGGAGTTCTTGGATATCCTTACCCTTACGGATTCTTCCGGACGGGTTTTAGTCAGCAGCCGAAATCCGAAACTCCACGGGGAAGAGGTGAATAACCAACTAATGAGATGGGTGGTAGAGAAGAGAGAGGTAGCAGCAGCAACGACCTTAATTCCGGTGGAGGAGATTTCTAAGGAGAGTGAGGAGTTAGCTCAATTGGCAGGGATTGAGATAATTCCAACCCCCCGAGCAAAAACTCCTAAGGGAGGGAGGTTGAACTCCGGGATGTTTCTCCTTGCTTGTTCCCCGGTTTTGAGAGAAGATGGAAGGATAATTGGAATTCTTTATGGGGGAAAACTTCTTAATCAGAACTATGTTCTTGTTGATAAGATAAAAGATATTGTTTTTAAGGGAGAGACCTATAAGGGAAGAGAAATTGGCACGGCAACTATCTTTCAGGGAGATGTGCGGATTGCTACTAATGTTTTTTATCAGGATGGGCGACGGGCAATCGGCACCCGGGTAGCGGAGGATGTTTTTCGGGAGGTTTTAGAAAAGGGCAATCCTTTCGTTGACCGAGCATTTGTCGTGGAGGACTGGTATATTGCCGCTTATGAACCGATAAGGGATATCACCGGTCAGATTGTTGGTATTCTCTATGTTGGGATTCGGGAGGAGAAATATGTTGATATGAAGAAGAGGGCGATAATAACCTTTGTCTGTATTGTTTTAATTGGGGTTGGGTTAGCGATGGTGGTTTCTTTCCTTTTTGCCCGTAGTGTCGTCTTGCCGTTGAGGAAGATTGTTCTGGCTTGCCGGAGGATTGCCCAGGGTGATTTTTCTTCTCGGGTGGAACTAAAATCAAAAGATGAGATAGAGGAACTTGCCCGGGGTTTTAACTTTATGGCGTCTTCGCTTAAAGAACGGGATGATAAATTAAAGGAAGCCACCTCCCGACAATTAATCCGTTCCGAACGTTTGGCAACCCTCGGTCAATTGGCTGCTGGCGTTGCCCACGAGATAAATAATCCTATCGCTGGGATTATTACCTATCTCCGGCTCATCCAAAAGAAATTGGGGAAGAACGAATTCGGCGACGGTGAGATGAGACGCTATCTGGAGATAATAGAAAAGGAGACCACTCGCATTGGCACAATTGTGCGGCATCTTTTAGACTTTGCCCGTCAGTCAGAACCAAATCTCAAACCGGTTGACATCCATCTTATTTTGAATGAGTCGTTAGAACTTTTGGCGCATAAATTCCGCCTCCAAGGGATTGAGATTGAGAAAAATTATGGCGTCTGTCCCCAAATTATCGCTGATTTTGCTCAGTTGCAGCAGACCTTTATGAATATTATTATCAATGCCTGCGAAGCGATGGAAGATGGTGGGAAGTTGACAATTACCACTCGGGTTGGTGGGAATAATATGGTAGAGATTGAATTTAGTGATACTGGGAAAGGAATTCCACCCGAAAACCTCCACCGGATTTTTGACCCTTTCTTTACCACCAAGCCTAAGGGAACGGGTCTTGGTCTTTCGGTTGTCTATGGGATTATCATGCGTCATCAGGGAGAGATTAATGTGAAAAGCGAAGTGAATAAAGGGACAACCTTTACGATTAGACTGCCAGTGAGTTTATGATGAATCGGGCGATTTATATTTTACCGATTGGGAAAATTAGGGAAGAAATCATAGAGGGAGTGAAAAGCGAATTAGTAAAGGTCTTTCCGTTTCCCATAAAGATTCTCTCCGAGATTCCCAATCCGGCTTATGCCTTTGATGCTACCCGCGGTCAGTACCACTCAACGAAGATTCTACGAGAAGTTGCTAACTACTTGCCTCCCGACGGATTAAAAATCTTGGGGATTACCGATGTTGACCTCTGCACCCCAGTTTTGACCTTTGTATTTGGGGAGGCGCAGTTAGGAGGAAAGGCATGCGTTATATCTTTAACCCGACTTCGTCAGGAGTATTATGCCCTGCCCAGGAAGGACACCCTTTTATTAAATCGGGTGGTGAAAGAGGCAATTCACGAATTAGGGCATACCTTAGGGCTTGTCCATTGTTCACTCCGGGAGTGTGTGATGGCTTTTGCGCCCGATGTTTTGGGCATCGACCAAAAACTTCCTCAATTCTGTTCGAGTTGCCGAAAAGTTTTAAACAAAATGATTGAGATATTCAAAGGGGAAAATGAAATGGCTGACTTGGGATAAAGAATTTTTGAGCGGAGATTTAACTTTATTGATAAATAAAGATTTGGAGGATAAATGAGTCAAATTCTAATCGTCGATGACGAAGAGATTATGCGCCAATCATTGACTGATTGGTTAAAAGAAGATGGTTATGAAGTCATAGCGGTAGAGGATGGCTTCAAGGCGTTGGAACTCGTCCAGAGGGAAAATTTTGATGTGATGCTGGTTGACTTAAAGATGCCGAAGATGGACGGTTTAGAGGTATTGCGAGAGGTAAAGAGGCTAAAGGTTGATGTTCCGGTGATTATCATCACTGCCTATGCCACCGTTGATACTGCGGTCGCGGCGATGAAAGAGGGGGCGTATGACTATATCGTCAAGCCGTTTCATCCCGAAGAGTTAGGGATAATTATCCGTAAGATTATTGAGCACCAGAATTTAAAGAAGGAGAACATCCTTTTACGGAAAGAATTAAGTCAGCGCTATCAATTCCACGATATTATTGGGAAAGGTCCCGGCATGCAAAAGGTCTTCGAATTGATAAGAACGGTTGCCCCGACGCGTTCCACAGTCTTAATTCAGGGTGAATCCGGCACCGGAAAGGAGTTAGTGGCTCGGGCAATTCACTCCGAGAGTCCGAGGCGGGAAGGACCCTTTGTCGCTTTGTCCTGTGCTACCTTGCCCGAAACTCTTTTGGAGGCGGAACTTTTTGGTTATGAGAAAGGAGCATTCACCGGAGCACTGACAGCCAAAATGGGAAAGTTGGAAATGGCAGCGGGTGGCACTCTCTTTTTGGACGAGGTGGCAGACATCAGTTTAAAAACCCAGATTGACCTTTTGCGTTTTTTGCAAGAACGAGAGTTCCGGCGGTTGGGCGGAAGTGAAACGATTAAGATTGATGTGCGAATTATCGCCGCCACAAATCGGGACTTGAAGGAATTGGTTGAGGCGGGGAAATTCCGGGAGGATTTATTCTATCGGCTTAATGTTATCACCATTAATATACCACCCCTGAGGGAGAGAAAAGAAGATATACCACTTTTGGTTCAACACTTTCTGGAAAAATTTTCGGCGGCGATTGGAAAGAGGGTAGATAAAATTTCACCGCAGGCCATGAGTATCTTAATGGAGTATGACTGGCCAGGCAATGTTCGGGAATTAGAGAATGCAATTGAACACGCAGTGGTCATTAGTCAGGAGGACATCGTTCTACCCGAGGCATTGCCGGCTACTATCCTTGGGAAAGGCGAAAAAAGAGCGCCCCTTCAAAAATCCCTACGTGATGTGGAAAAGGAGCACATTGAAAAGATTCTAAGGGAGGTAAAAGGTAATATAACTCAAGCGGCTGAAATCCTGGGGATAAATCGTGTTACCCTCTACCGAAAAATTAAAGAGTATGATATAAAAATTTAGTAAAACAACCAATTTTTACCACCAACTGTTTAAAAATGCAACTTATGTTGCAAAAATAAGCATATAAAGGAAGATACCTATTGCTAAGTTATTGAAAAATAAGAACTTAAGTCTGGCATAAATTTTGATAGAGGTAATAAGGTATGGAAAGGAAATGCCAATTTTTGGAAGAGGTGGTCGTTAGATACTGCAAGGCTTATCCGGTGAAGAAGATGATTCCCCGGTCAAACCTTGCTAAAGAAGACCCCTGTGTCGGTTGTCCAGAAAGATGTCCAGTCTACCAAAAATTTATCGGCGATCAAAAGACGGAAAGTAAAGAGGAGGCTTTTATGGGAAAAACCGAAGTAAAGGAATGTATTTGGATGAAGGCTGGTGTTGTTTCTTATCGTCTATGCACAAGAAATTATGACTGTAAGAGTTGTGAATTTGACCAGGCCCTAATGAGTCAAACTGCTTATGGTGAACAACCGGTAATTGCGCAAGCGATAGAAAAACTTCGGAGCCTACCAGGAGATAAACGGATGTGTCGGTATTATCTAACCGGTGATTTATCCTATAAGATCTGCTCTAATAATTATGAATGCTGGCACTGCCCGGTTGACCAAATGATTTCTGATTTAACCGATTCCCATCCGCTTATATTAAGGAGGAGAGCAAGAGAGATTAAACCCCAAAAGATATGCGGATTTGTTCTAAATCCAGATGTCTATTATCATCCGAATCATTTATGGGTGAAGGTGGAAAAGGAGGGAACTGTTCGATTAGGGATTGATGACTTTGCCGCTAAACTTTTCGGGGAAATTACGGAGGTTTCTCTTCCCCGAGAGGGTGAGATGATAAAATCCGGAGAAACAGACCTTCTATTCCGAATTGGGAAGAAAGAGGTGAAGATTCCTTTACCGATTTCAGGAGAGGTAAAACGGATTAACCGGGAGGTAGTTGACCAGCCAAAATTTATCACACAAGAGCCTTACGAAAAAGGCTGGCTATTTTCGGTTCTTTCGGAAGATATTGCTGATTTCTTAATAAATTGCCTCCGGGGTAATTCAGCAGAAAAGTGGATACAGGATGAGTTTGAAGAACTCCAACAGATTCTAAAAAAGGAGTGCGAGATAACAATTAGTGATGGTGGCGAGTTAGTTTCCAATTTTACCACTAAATTGACCCCTGAGACCTGGGAAAGGTTGATAGAAAAATTTTTAAAATCTAAGCAATGGAGAAAGGATGATTAGTCGGGGAGGGTTCTAATGGAAAAACTACTTCTCTTTCCAATACTCCTACCTTTAATTGGAGGGGTAGTTATCTTTTTTATTCCAAGAAAAGCGAGATTTCTACGGGAAACCGCCGCCGTTTTCCTTCTTTTTGTCTCTCTTCTATTCGGGATAGTGATTTTGGGCTGGGGAAAGTTAACCTATAACTTAAAACTTCTTCCTCAATTAAATTGGTCTGGTCTAGAGTTAGAATTTACTCTAATCTCAGACCATTTCCGAAGTTTTATTCTTCTTGCCTCTCTCCTCTTTGGCTTTCTAATTGCCCTCTACTCAATCAAGAAGATGGCGACAAATCAAAGGGTAAGGGAGTATTACACCTATCTTCTTTGGACCCTTTCCTTTTCGGCATTAGCGATTCTTTCTGATAATCTCATTCTCTTTCTTTTTGCCTGGGGTGTGGTAGCGGTTTTCCTTTATCTTTTAATCTCTCTGGGCAAACCGGGGGCGGAGCGGGCAGCGAATAAGGCGCTGGTGATGGTTGGTGGTTCAGACATTCTGATGCTTTTGGGGGTAGTGATTATCTATCAGATTACGGGCACTTTACGGATGAGTGAGATAAGGATACCTTTGGCGGGTGGTTTGCCGATTGTTGCCTTTCTTTTGATTTTAGTGGGTGCTTTGACCAAAGCGGGGGCGATGCCTTTCCACACCTGGATTCCGGATTCCGCGGAGTTTGCGCCGGTTCCGGTTATGGCACTTCTTCCGGCTTCTTTGGACAAACTTCTTGGGATTTATCTTTTGGCTCGTCTTTCCCTTAATTTATTTCCGGTTGTTCCCAATTCGCCGATTTCAATCCTTCTAATGGCGATCGGTAGTCTAACGATTATTGCCGGGGCAGCGATGGCACTGGTGCAGAGAGATTTATTAAGATTGCTTTCCTATTCTACGGTCAGTCAGGTGGGTTATATGGTTTTGGGGATTGGCACGGGAATTCCGGTCGGGATTATTGGTGGGTTATTTCATATGGTTAATAATGCGATTTATAAAACTTGTCTCTTTCTTGGGGCTGGGGCGGTAGAAGAGAGGACGGATGAGACAAAACTTGATAAGTTAGGTGGTTTGTCTAAGGAGATGCCTTTAACCTTTTTTGCTATGCTTATTTCCGCTCTGGCGATTTCCGGTGTTCCACCCTTAAATGGGTTCTTCTCAAAGTATTTAATCTACCAGGGAGTCATAGAACTTTCCCAACCTAAATACGGGAGCAATTGGCTTTTCGTTATCTTTTTAGTAATCGCCCTTTTTGGTAGTGTCCTGACCCTCGCCTCTTTCTTAAAGGTTTTGCATTCGGTCTTTTTGGGGGCGAAGTTAAAGGTTCTTCGTCCGGTTAGGGAGGTTGGGGTGAGTATGGTGATTCCGATGCTTTTGCTCGCTTTTCTCTGTATCATCTTCGGGGTTTTTGTTTCCCTACCACTTCGCTATTTTATTCTTCCTATTCTGGGTTTGACAGAAATTAGTGCGATTCACCCAACTGGTTTCTGGACCGCCGGACCGACGATTTTGATTATCTTGGGTTTAATAATTGGGTTTATAATCTATTACTTATTAAGACCAGGAAAGAAGGCAAGAGTATCGGAGGTATTTGTTGGTGGGGAATTAATCTCTCCGACACCGGAGGCATTCGTTACCTTGCCGGATGGCGGTCAAACGAAGACCAGTGTGATTGATGTTAATGAGGGTTCTCTTCCGGGCACTTACTTCTACGACTCGGTTAAATCGCTTAAATCAATTAATGAGATTTACCGGATTGCCGAAAATAAGTTCTTCGATATCTACGACCAATTGAGAAGTATCTTCTCGCTCTTTGTTAAAGGATTGGTGAGGCTCCATTCAGGACTTCTCACTACTTACATTGGTTGGTTACTTTTAGGTGGGGCGATAATCCTTTGGGTCTTTATCACCCTCTTATTGGGTTTGTTCCATTAGGGGATTGTTCTAAATCCTGAGTTGACAATCGGAAAATTCCCCCTTAGAATAATATTAAATTTATGAAATGTCTTGTCCTCTGTGGTGGTAAGGGGACAAGGTTAAAACCCTTGACCTTTACCATTCCGAAACAGTTGGTGCCGGTTGCTAACCGGCCAATTCTCCACTTCGTTTTGGATAATATAATTAAAAGCGGTCTTTCCGACATTGGGATTATTATCGCTCCAGAAACGGGCGGGCTAATTCAGGAGAGTGTTGAAGAGTATAAGGCAACAATTAACCAGCCAGTAAAATTTACTTTTCTTGTGCAAGATGAACCCAAGGGACTGGCTCATGCAGTGAAGACGGCGAGGGATTTCTTGGGCGAAGAGCCATTTTTGATGTATCTGGGTGATAACCTCATTGGTGGTGACCTGGTGGAATTTATCAGCCGATTTTATGAAACCGAGGTTGATGCGCTTCTCCTTTTGAAAACGGTTCCCGACCCTACCCGTTTTGGTATTGCTACCCTTAATGCCCAGGGGGAGATAGTCCATTTAGAAGAGAAGCCGAAATTTCCCCAGTCCAATCTGGCACTGGTTGGGGTCTATCTCTTCTCTTCTGCCATTCATTGGGGAATTGAGCGAATAAAACCTTCCTTCCGGGGTGAATTGGAGATTACCGATGCGATTTCCCAATTGATTGATGCCAAGAAAAAGGTGAAAGCCTACATTTTGGATAAATGGTGGCTTGATACCGGGAAGAAAGATACCCTTCTGGCGGCAAACCGGATAATTCTCCAAGAGTTAATTGAGCGGAAGATTGAGGGAGAGGTCTCCTCCCAATCCCAGATTTTGGGTAAGGTCGTAATTGCTAAGGATGCGGTGGTGGAAAATAGTGCGGTTAGAGGACCGGCGGTTATTGGTAAAGGGACAAAGATTATCAATTCCTCAATCGGTCCTTATACCGCTATTGCGGATGAATGCTTGGTTGAGGATTCAAAGATTGAGTCGTCAATCGTCTTAAAAGGGACCCAGATTAAAGGGATTGACCGACTGGCGGATTCCTTAATTGGCCGGAACGTCCGAATTGAAAAGAACCAAAAATTTCATCAATGTCTGCGCCTTTTAATCTCCGACGATTCGGAGGTTGAGGTATGAAGGGATTTAAATTTGGTCCAATTGCCGGAGTAATAATTGAGGACTTGAAGAAAAATGCGGACGAGAGAGGCTGGCTCACCGAATTGTTTCGTCAGGACGAAATGGAAAAGGAGATATATCCGGTAATGGCTTATCTCTCCTTAACCTTTCCCGGAAAGAGTCGGGGTCCTCACGAGCATAAGGAGCAGACCGATTGCTTCTGCTTTTTAGGGATTGGCACGTTCCAACTCTCTCTCTGGGACAATCGTCCGAATTCTCCAACCTACGGCAACCAGATTGTTTTAACCATCACGGAGGGAGAATTGAAAAGGGTTATTGTCCCTCCCGGAGTGGTTCACGGTTATAAGAATATCGGAAGTAATCCAGCCTATATTTTTAACCTGCCAAATCGGCTTTATAAAGGATGGGGAAGGAAAGAAGAGGTTGATGAGATCCGATACGAAGATAAGCCTTCACCTTTCCGACTATGAAAAAGATATTAGTGACCGGTGGTTGTGGTTTCATTGGCAGTGAATTTGTTCGCCAGGGGTTAAAAAGAAATTATGAGATTTTAGTTCTGGACAAATTGACCTACGCCGGCGATTTGACGCGGATTCCCAAAGGAGATGTTAAGTTCTATCGGGGAGACATCGCTGATCCGGAGGTCGTTAAAAGAATTTTAAAAAGGGAACGACCGGATTATGTTGTTAACTTTGCCGCCGAGACTCATGTTGACCGGAGTATCTTTAATCCCTCACTTTTTTTAGAGACGAATGTGAAGGGAACCAATACCCTTCTTGCGGCAATTAGGACCTACGAAGTAGAGAGATTTTTACACATCTCAACCGATGAGGTCTACGGCGAAATAAAAAAAGGAAGATTTACCGAGGAATCACCTTTTGCCCCGAATTCCCCCTACGCGGTAAGTAAAGCAGCCGGCGATATGTTAGTGAAGGCTTATCACCGAACCTATCACCTGCCTGTGCTTATTGTCCGTCCTTCCAACACCTACGGTCCATTTCAGTATCCGGAAAAACTTATTCCCCTAACAATTTATTATGCCTTAAAAAACCGAAGGATTCCCGTTTACGGCCGAGGGGAGAATATTCGGGAATGGTTTTATGTTGAGGATTGCGCGGAAGGAATCTTTCGAGTCTTAGAAGAAGGGAAGATTGGCGAGGCTTATAATATCACGAGTGGTGAGGAGAAGAAGAATATCTTCGTCGTAAAAAGTATTCTCTCCCTTCTTGGAAAACCACTCTCTCTAATCCAATTTGTCCGCGACCGACCCGGTCACGACTATCGGTATGCCCTCTCCACCAGGAAGATAAGAAGAGAATTGAACTGGCAGGCAAAGACAAAATTTAAGGACGGTCTAAAAAGAACGGTTGAATGGTATCTGGATAATCTCGAATGGATGGAAAGAAAGGTGAGGCAGGAAAAAGAATACTTTCGGTTTATTTCTCGGTTCTACTCTCCCCAAGGAGATTAAGTAGAAAATCAATTATTTTCTTCTTTGCCTCTAATAAATCGGGGCTCATTTCCGAAGCAAAGTCTAATTGTTTCACCTGAATTCCCAAAAGATAAACCTCACACCCGCACCCCTTTTCTAAGAGAGACATAAAGAGGGATAGAGGTAAGGTGTGGGTAGAAAAGGATGCGGGTGAAATCCTCGCCCATTCCTCCTTTTTGAACAGGCGGAACTCTCCTGCCTTCCCGGAGAAATCACAGGCATCAATCAAGATCACCCTTTCCGGCCTCTTTTCCAAGACCTTCAAGAGGAAATTCTCCGGGGCGGATTCGGCATCAATCACATTATCCCATCCCAATTTGATTAGCTCCTTAGCAATTTCGCTACCGATGGCATCATCCCCGCGCAACGGATTGCCGACCCCCAGGATTAAGGTTCTCATCACTTACCGGTAAGCGATGGCGTCAATTTCAATCCTTGCCCCTTTGGGTAAAGAGGCGACCCCAATCGTCGTTCGCACCGGAAAGTTCTCCTTAAAATATTCCCCGTAAATCTCATTCACTTTTGGGAACTCATCAAGATTCACCAGATAGATGTTAACCTTAATCACATCATTCAGGGAAAATCCTTCCGCTTCTAATATCGCCTTGATATTTTCCAAAACCTGTCTGGTTTCTTTCTGAATATCACCCTTTATTAGTTCGTTCGTTTTCGGATCAATGGGAATCTGACCGGCGGTGAAGAGGAAATTTCCGATTCTTATCCCCTGGCTGTAAGGACCAATTGGGGATGGGGCATCTCTGGTAAAGACGACCTTTTTCCTTTCTTCCATAACTAATTATAAGGGAACCATTAAAATTGGCAAGGGGCGAAAAGGGTCCCTGTCAGAGAACGGGAGGATGCTTAACTGAAAGGAGGAAGGAAAGAATCCAGATCTGACAGGAACCCCTTTCCCATCATATACTCTCTCCTATTATAAATAATACAAAAAAAATTCAATTTGTCAAGGGAAATTCCTGCCAATTTCTTCCTCGATAAAAATTATTCAAAAATCCAATAAGTTTCGTAGAATAAAAACTTAGGGAAAATGGAATCTGGTAAGATTGGCTGGAAGGTTTTAGGGGGTTTCTCCGTTTTTATATTGAGAGGCGCAGATATGAGCAATTTGAGGGTGTTAGATACAATTTCTAAGGCTTCAAATAACCATTTCTTTTTAGAATTAAGGGAAACTGGGTCTATTTTGGAGGTGAATCAGGGGTAAAAGAGGATAGAGGATAGGTTCCGGAAGAAGTTTCGGGCTGGGAAAAAAATCAGATAAGGGGGATGGCTTCCATTTAAATTGGCATAGGGGATAGCCCCCAGAAGGGTAGAGGGATGGACACCCCCATAGCCAGGAAGGGATTAAAAGGGGAATTAAGCAAAAGGATAAAAACTTTATCAATTGTTAAACTTAATTACTTTCTTTTTCGGGCAATAATCCTTTCAAAAATAGAGGAACTTAATCTTTGCTTTTTTCCTATTTCAAATTGACAATCCGTCTTGGATATTTTCCCTTTATGAGGATGAAATAGACCCCGGATGGTTTTCCGGAAAGGGAGAAGGATGTCTCTCCTTCTTTTAATCTTCTCACCAATCTCCCCTGGGCATCGTAGATTTTTACCATTTCCTCTTTACCTGTTTCCATCTTAAAATCTTTACCAATTGTTGGGAAGACCCGAAAAAAGTGGTTATCTCCCCTCCTCTCACCTATACCCGGTCCGTAATATTCAAGGCAGAGATAACCACTCTGGTTATTATCAAGATGGATTAGACCGTTATTGACCTCAACCCCAGCCGCGACATTGTCGGTTATGTAATAGCCGACTTCTCTGGGCGATGCGGGGTTAGAGATATCAAATATCCTTAGACCTTCAAAACCCCAGCCGACAAAAGCGAGATTCCCCTCTACCCAGACCCCGAGCGCCTGACCCATCATCTGAATTCTTCTAATCTCCCGAATTGAATCCGGATTGCGAACATTAAAGATAACAAAACCGGAAAAGTTATCTGCAACATAGGCAATTGTATCTCTGACAAAGATATCGTCCGTCCCAAGACCTCTGGTTGGGAAGTGTCCTCTGAGGAATGGTCTCAGGGGGTCGGAGATATCAATAATCCAAAATCCCCCGGGACCGCAGGCAGCATAGATGAGATTATCCTTAATGAAAATATGATAGACATCACAATTGTCCGGGAGAAGCAAGCGTCCAACCTGCCTTGGATTTCTTGGGTCTTTGATATTTACTGTATATAAAGAATATTGACCGGCAACAAAGGCGAAGGTATCTTTTAAGGCACAGGTCCTGTAGGCAAACTCCCAGGGATATTGAGTCTCTAAACTGCAACTACCAATCAGGGTGAGAGAATCAGGGTTAGCGAAATTAACAATATCAAATTTATGGGAAGAGGTTAGGAAGCCAGTAAATAACAGGGTATCCCTTACCGCTGACCTCCCGCTAAAACAGGCTTTATATCCCCCATATTCCGGGTAATATCTTCCTCGTAACCTGAGAAATGGTCTCCTTGATATATCAAGGATAATCTGCCCACCGAAATATGCCCCGAGGAGGATAAAGGAATCATTCAGAACCTTTATATTTGTTAAGTGGGTAATTAACTCAAGAGAACTGAGAAAACGGAGGTTTCCTAAATTTCCGGCATCGTAGAGCCGGAGTTCCCTAAATTCTATTGTTATGAGAAGATTACCAAAGAGACCAATTCGGTTAACATATTCTCCGGCTCGGCTGATGACAAATGGCTGGGCTGGGTCTTTCACATTGACGACAACACATCCGCTTTCAATACCCGGAACTGCACAGTAAAGCAAAGTATCGGATAAGATGAAGTCGGATATATAATAATTGTCGGTATTTGTATCCCCAACATCCCCCAGTTTTATTTTGCTAATCTCCCTTATATTTCCTGGTTCTTTCACATTCAAGATGTAGAGGGTATCACTCAAATTAAGTCCAACATAGGCGACGGTATCCTTTGCCAGGACCGACTTAATATAAATTTCTTCTCCCCTTTGCCATTCGCCAAGGAATTGGGGGTTTTGAGGGTCTGAGATATCGTAAATTTTTAATAAATCCCAGGCTGGAAGATATGCCCGATTTCCATCTACTGAGAAGTTTTGAATACTATATCCGGCGCCAAGTCCAATCTTTCCGAGCCGCCTTGGATTTCTTGGGTCAGAGATAGAAAATATCTCCAAAGTATCAAACCAGCCAGGGACCCCTCTCCGCCAATCCTGGGTGAGAAAGGCGAAAGAATCTTTGATGAGCATTCGGTAGTAGCCACGGTCTCCAACCCGGGCAATCTCCTGAATGTTTGGCAGTTGGCTAATATCAAAGATGCGAAAACCCTTACTGATATCGGCGCAGTAAAGGAGATTCCCCTTTATTGCCATATCCCTTAGAGTTCCACCGTGTAAGGTCTCACTTATCTTATAAGGCTGGAAAGGGTTTGAGATGTCTAAGACCCAGAAGCCACCGACTAAACCAACAATCATAAATGAGTCATAGATTTGGGGATGGGGGTTAAAGGAATTGACATAAGGCCAGATAGCAACCGTTCTCACATTAAGCGACTCATTGGCTGAAAGAAGAGAAGAGATAATAAGGATAAAAATTAAAGGACACTTTCTCATATCTCCTCCCTAATTTTCAGGGTCGCCCTCTCTCTGCTCCCAATCGTCATACTTATATAAACCTGCGACATGGGCGTTGAACCGTTGGGCAACCGGTTCGCTCTTCAACCAGGTTCCAAAATCTGTTTCAAGACGGAGATACTGGAACCAGTAAGGACCGAAGACATCAATGTAATAGAGCGTCACTGGTTGATTGGTTATTGGATTATAGGCGGCGGTTGAGCAGGCTCGGTAAAGAAAGTATTTATTTCCAGTTTGTCCGCCACGGTTTGGGTATAACATCTTAATTCCTAAATCGGTATCTGCGAGTCCGGGGTTTCAAACTTTACGATTTTGAAATCCGTAGAACTCAGGTCATTTTCACTCTGAGGAATCGGGAAGGTTGGCTGAGCTGGTTCATCCTGCAGGTACTTCATTATGTTCTCCTGGCTGGTCTTACCAGCCCATTACATTATAATAATACAAAATTTTTTAATTTGTCAACTATTTTTCCCGAAATCAATGTAGAACCGAACTGAGGGAGGTTGACCAGATATGGGATATCTTTTTGATTGGAACGGAGATTAACTCTTTTCTCCGAGAGATGACTATCTTTTCGCCACCAACCCGACCAATCGGAGCAATGGGTAAGGAGGCGAATAATCTTTTGAATTCCTCCTCTTTATCTTTCTTAACCTCAGCAATAAATCTCGTGTTTGATTCCGAAAACAGGAGGAAGTCGTCCCTTTTTATCTTCTCGCTACCCGGCAGATGAAGGAGAGAGATTTCGGCTCCGATTTCACCGAAGATTGCCATCTCGGCAACCGCCACCGCCACTCCACCTTCGCTACAATCGTGTAAAGAGAGTAAGAGGCGTGTCCGGTTGGCAAGAAATAGCCTCTCAAAAATCTCCCTTCCCTGATGCGGATTGACCCTGGGTACCTTTCCTTCCAGGCGTCCGAAAAGGGCAAGGTATTCCGAACCACCCATCTCCTCTTTCGTTTCCCCGATGATATAGATTGGTGAGCCTTCTTCTTTAAAGCCAGGGGTTAAGGCGAGTGTGATATCTGGAATTACGGAGAGAGCGGAGATGAGAAGGGTCGGGGGAATGGTGGAGGTCTTTTTACCTCTGACCTTGTATTCGTTATATAATGAATCCTTTCCGGAGATGAAAGGAACCTTATATCTGAGAGCGGTATCATAGGCACCAAGACAGGTTCGGACAATCTCACCCATCACCTTCTTATTTTCGGGATTGCCAAAGCAGAAGTTATCCAGGATTGCAGTCTTATTGATATCGCCCCCACTGGCAACTAAGTTCCGCAATGCTTCGTCAATCGCCGAGGCGGCCATCCAGTAGGGGTCAATCAGTCCATAACGGGGGCAGAGACCATTGCTAATCACGACTCCGATCTCTTTATCCGGAAGCGGTTTTAAGACACAACCGTCACTGGTGATTGGCTTCGTAATCGTTCTGCCCTGAACTTCAAAGTCATACTGTCGGCAGACCCATTCTTTGCTGGCGATGTTGGGCGAGGATAAAAGTCGGATGAGGATTTCGTTATAATCTTCTGGCGGAGGGAGGTTTCTTATCTTCGGGCAAGAATCTGGTATTTCTATCTCCGCCTTCCGAACGATTCGGGGGTTGCCTTTATGCAGGAATTCCATATCAATCTCCCCAACCCGCTGACCACGATAATTAAGCCTCAGTTTCTTCTCCCCGGTTATCTTGCCAATTGCCACCGCCTCACAATCATATTCCCGAAATAATTTTATTATCTCATCCACCTTCTCAGGGGCGGTGAAGAGGACCATCCGCTCCTGAGATTCGGAAATCCAGATCTCGGTGTAGTTTAAACCCCGATATTTTAAGGGGACTTTCTCTAAATCGACCTCACAACCAAAATCCCGGCTCAATTCCCCAATGGCACTCGAAAGACCGCCGCCACCGCAATCGGTTATCGCCTTCACAAGATTTCTGTCCCGAGCGGCGAGGATGGCATCGGTTAACTTCTTTTCTTCAATCGGATTGCCAATCTGGACAACCGAAGAGGAGATTTCTTGGGAGAGTTCCTGGGAGGCGAAGGTGACACCGTGAATCCCGTCCCGACCGGTCCTTGCCCCACAGAGGATTATCACATCTCCGGGGGAGACCTCTTTCCCGATTTTATCCTTTGGGATTAAGCCTAAGGTGCCACAAAAGACTAAGGGGTTGGTTAAGAAATCTTTTAAGAAATATAAGGCACCATTAGCGGTTGGGATACCCATCCGGTTGCCATAATCCCGAACCCCCGCTACTACCCCCTTTAAGATTCTTTTCGGATGGAGCACCCCTTTCGGAACCTTTTCCCGCGGGAAATCGGGTGGGGCAAAACAGAAGACATCGGTGTTAAGGATTGGTTTGGCACCCTTTCCGGTTCCCAGGCAATCCCGAATTACCCCACCGATGCCTGTTGCCGCCCCACCATAAGGTTCTAAGGCAGAGGGATGGTTATGGGTTTCAACCTTAAAGGTGATGCCATACTCTTCATTCAACTCAATTACCCCGGAATTGTCTTTGAAGACGGAAAGACAATAAGGTTTTCTTAATCGCTCCGTCACCTTAAAGATGGTCGTGCCGAGGAGGTCAGAAATGAAGAAACTTCTCACCTTCTTCCCTCTTTTCTCAAAGACAATCACATCCCCGCGCATCGTCTTATGTTTGCAATGCTCCGACCAGGTTTGAGCGAATGTCTCCAGTTCAATGTCGGTTGGTTCCCTTCCAATCCTTTGGTAATAGCGCTGAATCGCTCGCATCTCCGAAAGGGAAAGGGCTAAGAGGCGGTTTTGGGAAAGCGCCAAAAGTTCCCGGGCGGTTGCCCGGCGAATTGGAATCTCCTCCAACCGGAATTGGTATTCCCGCCCCTGATGGAAAACTTTCTCTTTTTTTCGGGCGATGTGTTGAATGAGCGGATTGTAGAGGAATTCGGAGGCAATTTTCTCAATTATCTCTTCCCAATTCTTTTCGGGCAGCGAGATTTCAAACAGATAACGTTTTCCGGTTCGCACTTCAATCTCGGGAAGACCGAAGTCAAGAAATGTTCTTCGAATCGAATCCTCCTGAGGGTCGGAGACACCCGGGTGATAGAGAATCTCAATACTCTTTCCCGGCAGGGAAAACTTCCCAATCCGAACTTCTTCCTTTATTGGGTCGCCGAAGATTTTTGGGGCAATCTTTTCCAGAAGACCCTTTTTGATTTTCCCTTTAATGAAATAGAGGTCAATGACCGAAATCTTCTCAATCCCGGTTGGGACAATCTCTTTTACTTCCTGGAGAAGAAGGATGCCCGTCTTATCCTCTAATTTCTTTCGGACTTCAATTCGGAAGACCATTTTTTATTATAACCATTTTTTTAAAGATTGTCAATTCCGTTTGGGGTAGAAGAAGCATTCTCAGTGATAAGTTGACCGCAACCCGCAAGGATATCCGAACCCCGGCTTTTTCTTATGGTTATGAGGTAAGGATAGGATGAGGAAAGAAGAGAGGCAAAATTTTCTACCTCTTTTTCCGAAGGAGGAAGGAAGTTGGTATCGGGAAAGGGATTGAAGGGGATGAGATTTACCTTGGAAGGAAGACTGCGTAAAATCTTTCCTAAGAGAAAAGCATCTTTCTCGCTATCGTTTACCCCTTTAATTAAGACGTATTCAATCGTCACGCGGCTCTTTTTCTTTCGCGTGTAATCTTTTAATGCCTTCATCAATTCCTTAATCGGGTATTTTTCGTTAATCGGCATCAAAAAACTCCGAATCTCATCCCGGGGGGAATTGAGGGAGAGGGCGAGTTTCACATTGAACCTGCTCTCCGCTAACTGGTAGATACCATCCACAATTCCCGCGGTTGAGATGGTGATATGCCTCTGGCCAATCTTAAAGCCAAAGTTGGAATTGAGAATCGTAACTGCCTTCATCACCTCCGCAAAATTTAGAAATGGTTCGCCCATACCCATAAAGACGACATTGGTTATCGGACCAAAAATTCTTCTCATCTCTTTCACCTGTTCTAAGATTTCATAGAACTTTAAGTTTCGTTTCATTCCCATCCGGGCGGTGAAGCAGAAACGACAGCCCAGAGCACACCCAACCTGGGTTGAGACACAGACCGTTTTCCTCTTCTCTTCGGGAATGAATACCGATTCAATCTTTTTGCCATCTAAGAGGGAGAAGAGGGACTTTTTTGTTCCGTCCTTGCTCTCCAAGGTTCTTTCCCAATTTAAGACCTCACTTGTAAAATGGTTTTTCAGAATCTCTCGGTTTTTCTTGGCGATGTCGGTCATTAAGGAAAAGTCATCAACGCCTTTCTGCCAGAGCCAGAGGAAGAGTTGCTGGGCGGTGTATTTCGGGAAACCTAACTCTTGAACCTTCGCCTGCAACTCCTCATAGGTGTAGGCTTTAATTAGTTCCCGACTCATTTTTAATCCTTCGTGGCGAAATTGAGCATAATCCCTAAGAGGAGGAAATTGGCTAAAAGGGAAGAGCCACCATAGGAGATAAAAGGGAGGGTAATACCGGTGACCGGAAGGATACCTAAAACCATACCGAGGTTGGTGGCGATGTGATATAAAAAAAGACCGGTACCGCCAGCGATTACGAGTTGACCAGCCTCGTCTCGTAAGCCCCGGAGGGAGGAAAGGAGATGATAGATAAAGTAAAGGAAAAGAAGAATCAAGATCGCACCACCAATAAAACCGAATTCTTCGCCGATGGTGGCAAAGATAAAATCGGTATGACGGTTTGGGATAAATTCCAGGCGCGCCATTTTCCCTCTCAGATAACCCTTGCCCAGTAAAAGCCCGGAACCGATTGCCACTTTCGACTGAAAGGAACTCCAACCCGCCCCTTTATAATCGAGAGAAGAGGAGAGAAAGGATAAAAGTCTTGCCCTCTGGTAATCTTTCAAACTATTGAGTATAACCGGAGTGAGAAGCCCGAAAAGGGAGTTTACCCCTAAGCCGGAGAGGAATTGGACGATTGAGGAGCGGAAATACAAAAAGAGGGCAAGGGCAAAAAAATAAATTACCCAACCAGTAAATGATAAACCTAAAAGACAGGAGAAGAGAGGGGAGAATAAAAGAACGATCTCATATCCCTTTAATCCCTTGAAATAGAGGATGAGAGCCAGAATTGCCAATAATGATAAGGAGGAACCCAAATCCGGTTGGATGAAGATAAGGAAGGAAGGGAGAAGGACTAAAAGGATAGGAAGGAAGAGGGAGGAAAAGGAGAAGAAAAACTTCTTTTTTCCGGCAAGGGTCCAGGCGAGAAAGAGGATAGTCGTGACCTTGGCGAATTCCGCCGGTTGAATACTCACTGAACCGAAACTGAGCCACCGTTTGACATCACCCCGATTGAGAGAGAGGGTAAAAATGAGGAGTAAAAGTCCAATGATATAAAAGATGGGGGAAAGGGTTAAGAAAAGCCTCTTCTCCGTTCGGTAGGCAAGCCAAAAACCTCCGAGGGAGATAAGAAACCAAAGGAGTTGTTTCCGAAAATAGACCCCACCTCCCGCACTATAGATTGAAATGAGCCCGAAGAGACTGAGGATTAAGGCAAGGATTAAAATAATCCTAAACCTTAGGGTCCGCATCTATTCTCCGGTCGGTTGGTCGTTTCTCTCCTTAAACTGAAATACCTTTGGATAATTCGGCCGGCAATGGGTGCACTATGAGCACCACCCTTGCCCACATTTTCCACCAAAACGCAAACAACGATTGACGGGGTATCTTTGGGCGCATAGCCAACAAACCAGGAGTGGTCAAGTCCGAATGGATTCTGGGCGGTTCCCGTTTTACCGCAAACCGCCACTTCGGAAAGATAAGCCCCTCTCCCGGTTCCCTGACTTACCGCCATTTCGAGGGCATCATCAATTATCTGGAAGAACTCTTTCGGAAGATTGATTCTTTGAGATTGGCGAAGAGCAACATAAGTTGTTTCCCCATCTCTTTCTAAGGGAGCAAAAGGGAGGGAATCTAAGAAAGGCGGATGATAAACGCCGCAAGGAAACTTTATGGAATCAACCAGATGGGGGAGGAAAAATTCCCCTTTTCGGGCAATGGCACAATAGAAAAGAGCTAATTGGAGAGGAGTGACGAGAATCTCACCTTGACCAATCGCCAGATTCAGAACAATCCCTTTGGGAACTTGCCCTTTATATTTCCGATTGAGATATTCCGGAGTCGGGAGAAACCCTTCTTCCTCTGTCAGCTCAATCCCCGTCTTTTTTCCGAAGGGGAATTCGGAAGCGGTTTTGATGATATCCTCTAAACCAATTGCCCGTCCCAATTGATAAAAGTAGGTATTACAAGATTGGGCAATCGCCTGAATCAAATTTAGACTGCCATGAGCGGTCCAGCAACGGAAATAGCGATTGCCAAACTTTAAGCCACCTTCACAGGGAGAAAATCTCGTATTTTTTGTCAAGATTCCTTTCTTCAATCCCGAGAGAGCGATTAATGGTTTGAGGGTGGAGCCGGGGGGAAATTGGGCTTGGGTTACACGGTTGAAAAGGGGTTTCTGCGGATTATTCTTTACTCTTTCCCAAACCTCCTGGGGGATGGAGGATAAAAATAGATTGGGGTTAATGTAGGGCTTAGAATAGAGAAGGAGAACCCGTCCGTCTCTGGGGTCAATTGCGACACAAGCCCCCCTCTGGTAAGGACGAAAGAGGGAATCAGCGAGAAAGAATAGGTCTAAATCTAATGAGAGATAAAGGTCGCAACCAGCAATCGGCTTTATCTCCTTAACCTCGGGCAGATTCCCAATTTCTCTTCCCCGAGCATCAACCTCCACCAGCCGGCAACCATTGATGCCGCGGAGAATTTTCTCATACCATCTTTCTAACCCCTGCCGACCAATAAAATCACTCCGCTCATAAGACTTATCCCTTTGCCACTCTTCATAACTCACTTTATTCACCTGTCCCAAAACATGGAAAAGGAAAGGATAGGGATAAAACCGAATCGGCTTCACCTCCAACCTTATTCCCCGCAACCCACTTAAAGCCTCTTCTAATTCCAGAGCCTTCTCTTTAGGGATGTTATTGATAATTTCTACCGGGGAATAGGAAGCCTCCTGTCCGACCAGGATATTCTTATCCCAGGCGAGATATTTTTCTAATTCCTTCTGGGCGAAAGAATCCAATTCTCGAGGAAGAACGGAAAGGGAAAAAGATGGTTTCACATCGGCTAATACCCTTCCCCTCTGGTCAAAGATTTTCCCCCGGGGTGCAGTGAGAATTATCCGCCGAATGCTCTGAAAATTAGCAAATTGAGAATAACGGGAACCAGATAGCACCTGGAGATAGAAGAGGCGAAGGAGAAGAAGAAAGGAGAAACCGCTAAAGGTCCAAAAGATAACCTTTACCTTCCTCATCTCCAGTAAGACTTTGCCCCTGTTGCCCAGATTTTCTCTCCGAATTTCCGGAGAACCTTAATTGCCGGAATCGCAAAGAGGAGGGTGAGAATGAGTTGGGTCCAATTGAAACCACCAATCAACCCTTTCAAAAACAGGGAGATGAGGACCAAAATAAATAGATAGGGGTAGGAGAAGATGATGTAGTTTTTGTAATGACTCAAAAGGAAAGCGAGAAGGGTAAAAAAGAGGGTAAAGCGACCGAAGAAGATTGGAGCGAGGTGGTCGGAAAGAAAACCGAGGAAGAAGCCCAGAAGCGTGGCGAATACTTCCGAAAAACTAAGGGAGGAAAGGATAATAAAGATGAGAGAAAATTCGGGAAACCAAACCGGAAACAGGGTCTCAATTGTCCAAAGGAGATAAACGAAAAGAATGCCTGCCGCAAAATTGAGTGCTTCTTTTGGCTTCTTACGCGAGAGATCAATCATCTTATCTTGAAGAATTCTGGAACCTTTAATTCCAACTCCCGCAATAATTTTTCCATTTCCCTCTTCTCATCCAATCTCTCCTTCTTTTCCTTTCGCGTTAATAGATAAAGCGAGGAGATCTTCTTGATTGGGACACTCGGCTGGAGGAGAATATCCAGAAACACCTGACGAGATGGCTTAATCTCCTTCACGATGCCAATCTTTAATCCCTTAGGGAAAATCCCTCCCTCACCGGAGGTAAGAATTGTGTCGCCCGGAGAAATCTGGGCATCCGGCTCGACATAGTCAAAGATAAGAGATGCTTCCTTTATCCCTTCCTTTTTCATTCGCACCACTCCTCTCTCCTGAGTTCTTTTGCAGACCCCACTAATCTTTAAATAGGGGGAATAAAATGTTTCAACCAGAGAGAAAAATTGACCTGCTTTTAACACCCTGCCGACCACACCCTCCTTTACCAGAGCGGTTTGATTTTCTTCTACCCCTTCTCTTTTCCCTTTATCAATCACAAGAAAGGTCTTCAAAGTATTATCTCGTCCAACTATCTCGGCGCGAAGGAGGGAAGAGGAAAAGGAGTCGGGAGCGGTTAAGAAATTCTCTTCCCCCATTTTTCGCAGAGTCAAAGCGAGGAGTTCCTTTTCTAATCGGTCCCGTTCGCTTCGTAAATCCCGCAAAAGACTTATTTGCCTTTGGAGGAATCCGGGCGGGAAGAGAAAAAATCTTTGGGTAAAACCCTGGAGAGTTAATTTCCAATCAGTCGGGGCGAGGAGGAGGAAAAGGGAGACAAGGATTGGAATGAGGGTGAAATTAAGGCGCCGGATTAAAGCCATAATCTCATCGGAGGAATGGAAAAGAGCATAGAGTTGGTTTCTGCTTCTCTGAGCCGCTAATCGCCCGCCGGGAGAAATAGTTTGGAATATCGCTTGATATCTTCCAAAATCTTTCCTGCCCCTAAGGCAACACAATCAATGGGATTGGGTGCGACATGAACCGGTAGAGCAGTCTCTTCATTGATAAGAAGGTCGAGGCCCCGGAGGAGAGAGCCGCCTCCTGCCATATAAATACCCCGGTCAACAATATCCGCTGCCAGTTCTGGTGGTGTTCGCTCCAGGGCGTGTCTTATCGCATCAATAATTAGATTGATTGGCTCTTCTAATGCCTCGCGGATTTTAGATGAGGTAACAACGATTGTTTTTGGGATACCGGAGACCAAATCCCTTCCTTTTACTTCACATTGTTCATCTTCGCCCGTGGCATAAGCGGAGCCAATCTTTATCTTAACCATCTCAGCCATCTGTTCGCCAATGATTAGGTTGTAATTCTTCCGCACATAATTGATAATCGCTTCATCCATCTCATCGCCCGCCACGCGGATGGAAGTGGAAGTGACGATTCCGGATAAGGCAACCACAGCAATTTCGGTTGTTCCGCCCCCGATATCAATAATCATACTTCCGGTTGGGTCTTCCACCGGAAGATTGACGCCGAGTGCCGCAGCAATTGGTTCGGAGACCAAATAGACCTCGCGAGCACCACAGGCTTCAACCGAATCCCGCACCGCCCTCTTCTCCACCTCGGTTATCCCTGAGGGGACACAGATTACTACCCGGGGACGGACGAACATACGTTTCTTTTGCACCCGGCTAATAAAATACCGAAGCATAACCTCCACCAGACCGAAATCGGCAATTACCCCATCCTTCATCGGCCGAACCGCCCTCATCCCTTCGGGTGTTCTTCCTAACATCTTCTTCGCTTCCAGACCAACGGCGACCGGGGTATGGTCTTTCTCCTCAATTGCGACAATGGAAGGTTCCCGAAGAACAATCCCCTTTTCCCGGACATAGATCAGGGTGGAAGATGTGCCCAAATCTATCGCAATGTCATTTACAAACCTTTCTCTTAGGTCTCTTAAGAATCCGAGCATTGAAGTAAAGATAACCTAAAATCCCCGTTTGTCAAGGGAGAAGAGGGGAGAGAAAATGCACTCCTGCTTTTAGAATATTCTCCCTAATTGCTAAAAAGAGTTGACAGACTATTAGATTATAATATAATTAGGAAATTGAGAATGGAAGATAAGAGGGATCATTTGAAAAGTCTTCCCTTTCTGGCTGTCGCCTTCTCTTTTCTTTTATTTTTCTTTATGGGGTTAATCTTTTCCCTCTCAATCCCCTTTCTCTTCCTCCTCTATCTCTCATTTCTCTTTTTTAGTTATCTCTTTGGGGTCTTTGAACTTACCATTCCTCCACTTTACGGAATTAATTTTAAGACCGAGATTATTTTTTTTCTTACCGTTCTTTCCTCTTTTCTTCTGGCGAAATTCTTCCCGGACGAAAGGGTGCCTTTTCTCTTCTGGCTAATTTTCCTCTTCTATCTCAATCTCCTTGAGCCTTTCTTGGATTTGCTTTTCTCTCGGAAGGGAAAGGTTCCGGTCGTCTTTGTGGCAAAGCGAAGTTCCAATCCCTTACCCAAGATTTTGACCTGGTGCGGATTAGAACCAGCAAAGGCTCTAACGAAGGAGGAACTTTCGAGTTTTTTGCCCAATGTTTCTGATAAATTGGGAAGATTGAGAGAATTTCAGGCTATCGTCTTGGAAGAGAATGCCCCGGAGATTAAAAGAATCGCAAGAAATTATCTCAGCAATTTTTTTCTCTTGAAATCCAGTTGGCTTCCTTCTTATTTTACAGGTTCTTTTATAAAAAGGATGGAAGATTTCCCCTTTTTAGCCATTCGGATAAAACGGATGATAGACTTCATTTTATCCCTTCTCATTCTTCTCTTCGTCTCTCCTTTTTTCCTTTTCCTTTCTCTCTGTATTAAACTTGACTCGCCCGGACCGGTTTTTTATCGGCACAAAAGGATTGGGCGAAATGGGAGGAGTTTCTATCTTCTGAAATTTCGGACGATGGTTGCGGATGCGGATAAAAAACTGGCGGAGATTTTAGCGCGGAATCCTTCCCTTCAGGAGGAGTTCCTCCGAACCTACAAACTGAAAAATGACCCCCGCATTACTGCCTTCGGAAAAGTTCTCCGTTCGCTATCAATTGATGAACTACCGCAATTGATCAACGTCATAAGAGGGGAGATGAGTCTTGTTGGACCGAGACCAATTGTTGAGGAGGAGATTAAATATTACGAGGCGGCAGACCGATTGATTTTTAAGTTCTTTCCCGGGGTGACCGGTCTCTGGCAGACCTCGGGTCGGACCGACCTCTCCTATGAGCAGAGGGTGAGTTTGGACCAAAAATATTGTCACAACTGGAATTTGCTGACTGACCTGAAACTAATTTTGAGGACAATTCCAGCGGTCCTTTCTCAAAGGGGTGCCTACTAAGATGCGGTCAAAGGGTTTTGGTAAGAAGTTCATCATCGTCTATTTTATTATCGGTTCTTTTCTCTTTGCCCTCTTCTGGTTCTTCTCCTCCTCCTTCCTTTTGCGAAGACTGGCGGAGGAAACCGAGGTTCGTTCCCGAATTTATGCGGAATATATGTCCCGAATTACCGAAACCGAAGAAGTAAGTTCACCAGCACTGGATATCATCTTTGAAGAGGTGATAAAAAAGATTGACTTTCCCATTTTGATTACCGATGATAAAGGAGAGGTTACCAGTTATCGGAACTTGGGGAAAAACTTAACAAAAGAGAAATTAAATAAGATAAAAGAGAGGTTAAAGAAAGAGAAGAAGCCAATCCCTCTTACCTTCGTTGACGAAAATGGGCGGACGCAATTTTTGGGTGAGATCTATTATGGTAGTTCCAAAACCGCCAAACTGGTTTCCCTCTTTCCCTATCTTCAAGTCTTACTTCTTCTCGCCTTCCTTTTAATCGGTCTCTGGTCAATTATTGTTTACAAAAGGCGGGAAGAAGAAAAGGTCTGGACATTTTTAGCCAAGGAGGCGGCTCATCAATTGGCAACTCCTCTCTCTTCTTTTGCTGGTTGGTTGGAAAACCTCCGGGCGACCACTGGCGATCGAGAGAAGGTAATTGAAGAGATGGCCGAGGATGTTTCGAAGATGCAGAAGGTCTTAGAAAGGTTCGCCCGGATTGGACAGCCACCCAAATTATCCCTTTCCTCAATTAAAAAGGTAATTGAAGAGACCTTTTACTTTATTGAAAAGCGGGCACCCCAAAATATCCGGATGATAATTGATGTTAAAGATGATACGATTTTACTTCTGGATGAGGTTCTCTTATCCTGGAGTCTGGAGAATATTCTGAAGAACAGCATTGACGCCATTGGCAAAGAATCCGGGGTAGTGACGGTCTCGGCGCAGAGGGTATCTAACCTCCCTTATTACGAGATTCTTGTCACCGATACCGGGGAAGGGGTGCCAAAAGAGAAGGTTAAGGATATATTTAAGCCGGGGATTACAACAAAAAAATACGGCTGGGGAGTTGGTCTTGCTCTGGCGAAAAGGATTGTGGAAGAATACCATAAAGGAAAAATCACTCTGGTGGAAACGAAAAAGGGGAAAACGGTATTTTCGATTCTTCTCCCCCTAAAGGAAAAATGAGAATCCTCTGGATTGATGATGAAGTGGAAACCCTTAAACCCTACGTTTATCTTTTAAGGGAAAGGGGCTATACGGTTGACACCGCTACGAACGGTCCGGATGGAATCCGCCGGGCAAAAGAAGGTGGCTACGATTTAATCTTTGTTGACCAGATGATGCCGGGAATGGATGGGATAGAAGTGGTTTCGGAGATAAAAAATTTTGACCCCTCCATCCTCGTGGTGATGGTGACGAAACTCTCCGAAGAGGAACTGATGGAGGAGGCTTACAGTAAACTGGTTGATGATTTTATCACCAAGCCATTCTCTCCACCGCAAATCGTCTCCCTCCTTAAAAGGCTCTTGGAAAAGCAGAAAATCTTTCGGGAAAGGCTGGCACGCGATTACCTCCAATTCCTTCGGGAGAAACGGAAGGGAGAAAGTTTTGAGGATTGGCTTTCTTATTATCTTGAGATGATCCGGTGGCGTTCCCTTCTGGAAAGGTTTGGCGAAGAAGGTTTGAAGGAGACCTATACTTCCCTTTGGCGCGAAGCCAATGAAGATTTCAGTCATTTCGTTTCCGAAATTTATCCCCTTTGGTTAGAGGGTAAAGAAAACCCACCGATTTTATCCCATCAGGTCTTCTCTCATTTCCTTCTTCCTCAATTAAAGGAAGGACCTCTCTATTTCTTTGTCTTTGATTCAATGAGGCTTGACCAATGGCAAACTATCCTTTTGATTTTACGAGAGGATTTTAATATCCGCCAATTCTATTACCTCTCCCTTCTTCCCTCTGCTACCCCTTATTCGCGTAATGCCTTACTTTCCGGACTCCTTCCCCTCAAAATCTACGAAAGATACCCGTCCTTTTGGGTTTTTAGCGATACCGGACAGAACCGGTATGAGAAGGAACTACTCCATAAGTTATTAGAAAGGGAAGGGGTTGGGCTTGATTGGTTTTATCTCAAGGTGTTGCGGAGTGAGGACTTAGAAGAAAACCGGGGTATGCTTTTACGAAAGGATTTGAAATTTTGTTGCATCATTATCAATTTCCTTGACTTTCTAATCCATTCCGTCCATTCCACTCGGCTCTTGGAGGAAATTTTGGAAAATGAGTTTAGCCTCCTCAATCTAACCCGAACCTGGTTTTTAGGTTCAAAGGTCTATTCCTTCTTGAAAGAACTCGGCGACCGGGATTTAAGGATTGTTATCACATCGGACCACGGGTTTGTGAAGGTGAAAAGGCCAACCTTAATTTATGGTGGGATGGAGATTTCTCCCAATCTTCGTTATAAATACGGTTCGGCATTAAGGGTTGAATCGAGGAATGCTTTCCTCTTTTCCCCGGAGCGGCTAAAATTGCCCAAGGAGGCACCGGATATAAAGATTGCCCTTGCCAAATCCGATTTTTATTTCATCTATCCGACTAAACCGACCGAATACGAAAGGACCTATAAGGCGACCTATCAACACGGCGGTATCTCGCTTGATGAGATGATTCTTCCCCTGGCAATCCTTGAGAGGCGATGACTTATCTCTTCCTCCGGGTGCAAAGGATTATCCGCTTTATTCTTCCATTTCCCTCCTCGATAAAATAGATTCCCGGAGGGATTTGGCTCTTATCTTTAATCATCTTCCCCAAGGGATTATAGATTTTCGCTTCTTTACCAAAATGGACCTCCTCGGGCGAAAGAAATGTTCCTTTTCCTCTTTGGTTTCTCTTCTTTTCTCGTAATCCGCTTAAGGCCTTGTATAATTTCACGCCAAATGATAAATCAATCCCGTTACCAATCCGTTCGTCATTGGCGAAGACGAGATAATAGGATTGCTCGGTTGGGAAGACAAAAGAGGTCTCCAGTTGGTTTATCTCTTTGGCGAAGAGAAGTGCTCGGAAGTCTTCGTTCTGGAGATAACGGCTAAAATTTAACGAATCGGAAATGAAGAAGTCAAAATTTCCCAATCCCTTTCTTTCCCGAAAAAGACTTCCATCATCCGGATGCATCCCGAAAAGGATTTCACCTTGGCTCTGAGAGGAAATCTCAACCTTATAGCGATTGAGGGGATTTTGGGGAAAGGTATCGGGAAGGATGCTTAAAGTTGGCATCATACCGGAGAGATTAAATTCGCATTGATAATGGGTATTTGCTCTTGCCCTTTCAATTATCCGGGTGAAAGGAATATTTCCCAGGTTACTCTCTATTGCGCAATCATAAGAATTAGTATCCCCGAGAGTAAATTGCGCTTCGCCATTCTGGTCAGTATAGGCAAAGGCACAGAACCAGTTTACCGGTTGAGGACCACCCGCGATTACCACTCGGGCGCCATCAACCGGAAGACTATCCCGGTCGAAAACCCTTACTGTTAGGGTGCAATAAGGAGTATATCTTTCGGTCACCGTCCACCAAAAACCATCACCGCGCCAATTACATCCCGCGGCTAAATTCCACCAAAC
>Ga0272449_1000339_pt1 | contig 56310 bp, 51 predicted proteins | sample YNPCB0241_FD_198679 | JGI IMG/M metagenome (GOLD analysis project Ga0272449, IMG submission 198679) | Hot spring sediment microbial communities from Yellowstone National Park, WY, United States - YNP-CB-024-1 | ecosystem: Environmental > Aquatic > Thermal springs > Hot (42-90C) > Sediment...
TTTTAAAAACACAAACTTTAACTTTGGTTTTTTATCAAAAGATTTTGGTGCACAAGATTTTTATGCTGTTAACAGAAAAGAATATGAAGAAACAAAAACTTTTTTTGCTTCAGCAAACAGAAGTTTTATATTAAAAGAAAACATAAACTTTAACTTTGATATTTATTTAAGAAAAGGTTTTGATTATTATACAACACAAAGATATAGACCAGAAGTATATTATAACAGACATTTTTCATCAGTATATGGTAGCAAAGGTATTTTTAATATTAAAGTTTTAAACAATCTTAGTTTAATACCAATTTTTGAAATAACTTTTAAACAACTTGACAGTAGAGGCTCATCAACTGTTTTACCAGCTTGGCAAGGGATGGGGAAATTTAGTGATGAAGAGTATGCTTTAGGATTTGGTTTATCATGGAGGATGAAAAAATTTCTTTTTGAGTCAACTTTTAAAGAAAACTATTTTTCAAGATATTCGTTTTTACCAGAATATACAGCACAACTTGCTTTTATGCCTAATTTAAATAATAAAATTTTTGTTTCTACATCAAAAGTTTTTAGGACACCATCATATACAGAACTTTTCTATTGGGATCCGAACCATCAAACAACTGAAGACTTAAAAATAGAAAAGACAGATAGTTATCAATTTGGTGTAGAAAACAAAATTAAAAATTTCAGTTTACAAACTTTGTTCTATTATATGACACCTGTGAATGCGATTGATTGGATGAGAACAAAAAATTCTAACGAAAGTTGGAAGATAACAAATATATCAAAGGTTGAATCATATGGTTATGATTTATCAGTTAGTTGGAAGTTTTCTGATTTTGAAACAAAAGTTTTGTATTCATCAAATTATAAAAATTTTGATATTCCAGAAGATAAAGAGTTAAAATATATAGAGAACTATCCTAAGAATTCATTGAGTTTAATTTTATTTTTACCAAAAATTTTTGGGATAGAATCATCAATTACAAATACGTACAAAGTTTATACAAAAACACAGCCTAAGGAGTTTTTATTGACGAATGTTTCTTTAAGCAAAACAATCAGCAATATAAAATTTTCTTTTTCTATTGAAAACTTGTTTAATGTTAAGTATGAAGAAATACCAGGTATCCAACAACAACCATTTGGTGTGTTTTTACAGATAACATATAGGTAAAGTGAACTATATTTCTATACTTACAGTATATATTTCAGGTGTCGCAACAAGTTTCACACCTTGTGTATATCCTTTATTACCTATAGTGATAAGTTATATAGGCGCACAAGCTGAAGCAAATTTTAATAAAAAAGTTTTTCTTTTAATAAGTTATGTTTTAGGTACAGCGTTAGTATATACGATTTTAGGTATTGTTGCATCTGTTTTTGGACTTTTGTTTGGTCAGATACAACAAAGTTTTATAGTAAATTTTTTAGTTGGTGTAATTTGTTTGCTTTTTAGTTTATCAATGTTTGGTGTTTTTAATTTAAGTATAAACATATCTGTAGCTAACAAATTTTTCCAAGGACCTTTTGGCGGGTTTGTATTAGGTGCTACTTCTGGCTTGGTTTTCTCACCTTGTACTACACCTGTTTTAGGGACGATTTTAACTATTGTTTCTACAAAACAAAGTGTAGTTTATGGAGCTGTTTTACTTTTCTTTTTTGCATTAGGTTTGTCTACAACTATAATTTTAGCAGGTCTTTTCAGCAGTGTTTTGACAAAACTTCCAAAATCTGGCAAGTGGAATTTAATAATTGAAAAAATTTTCGCTGTTGTGTTACTTATTGTTGCTTTATTTTATTTGTTAAAAGGGATAAAATTAGTAATAAAATAAATGTATAAAAAAGTTATTGAGTTAGTGAGTTTACGAGTTATTGAGTTGATTTGCAGGATTAGTTCATATTCAATAGTTGTTAAAACCCAATAACTCAACAACACAATGAACTCAATAAACCCATTAACTATAATTATTAAATATCTACAAACTCAACTTTGTTTTCTTTTGTATCTAACAAAACAATACTTCTGTTGTTGAAAAGCCAGCCACCTGCTTCACCAGGGTTTATGATCGTAGTATTGCCAATTTTTCTAAAATCTCTTTTGTGAGTGTGTCCATAAATGATATAATCATATTTGTTTAACAAAGCAAGTTCTTCTAAATTTTGTGGTGGTGCATGAAATATGATGAATTTTATAGTTTTATTTTCATCTTTTATTTCAAATTCTAATGGAGGTTCTTGGATCAAACCTATCTGCGAGTATTTTTCTTTCAACATTTTTTTCTCGCCATCGTTGTTGCCAAAAACAAGGTACATCTTGCAGTTAAGTTTTGAAAAATAAGTAAATGTAATTGGTGATATAATATCCCCTGCGTGGACTACAAGATTTACATTTTCTGAATTAAAAATCTCTACTGCTTTTTTTATCACATCCATATTTTCATGTGTATCTGATATTATACCGATTAACATAAATATCTCCTTAGGTTTTTATTCTTCTTTTTTAAGATACACAGTTCTTATTGGAAATGGAATATTAATGTTTTCTTTCTTATATCTTTTATGTAATCTCTTAATAAACTCATGTTTTAACAAAAATTGGTCAATAAATTCTTTTGCACGAAGGATTACTGTAAAATTTATACTAGACTCACCAAATGTATGATATCTTATGAAAGGTTCAAAATCTTTGACACCTCCAGGCACTTCTTTTAATACTTCTTTAGCAACCTCAATTGTAACTTTTTCAACTTTCTCAAGATCACTATCATAACTCACCCCTACATCTACAAGTACAGAGAGTTCTTTTTCTGGTAAATAATAATTTATTATTTTGGCAGAGGACATTTTTGAATTTGGGATTATTATAATATTATTTGGTAATTGTTTAATTGTTGTTTCTCTCCATGTGATATCAACTACATAACCTTCTTCTCCGGAATCAAGCTTTATATAATCACCTGGTCTAATTTTTTTTGATGCAAGAATATATATTCCGGAGAACAAATTTGATAGTGTATCTTGTAATGCAAGGCCTATTGTTATACCGCCTATACCTAAGGTTGTCAAAAGCGGTGTTATAGAGATTCCAAGTGTTTGAAGTATTATTAAAAATCCTAATACAAAAAGTGTTATCTTTACAATAGAAACGGTTGGAAATGATGGTGAAATTAAATAAGTTGAGAGAATTCCGGAGATTATTTTTGTTATCACAATTGTAGCTGAAAGAACATATAGTATTGTTATAATTTTTTGTGTAATTTGATAAATATTTTGAGGTAGATTGAAGTATGAAAACGAAATATAAATGCCAGTTAATACAAACCAAAATAAAATAATTCCTTTCAGTGAAGAAATTATAATATCATCCCATTTAAAAGATGTTCTGCTTGCTAACTTTCTAAGATATTTAAATACCACAAATTCAAACAATATTCCAAAAAATATACTTGACGCTATTAAACTTATAGGTAATATTAATTTTTGCATAATAGTTTTGTCATAATAAAAATTTTGTGTTTAAATTATGGTAAAAATACTAAAAATTTTTGTGAAATTCAATTTTGCTTGAAAAATATGTAATTGTTTTGTATTATTCTAAAACTATGCAAAATCTTATATTGTTAACTTTTTTGTCTACATATCTATTGTTTGTGTTGCTACCATCAAGAAGGACAGTTATTTCATTGTTTTCAGCATTGATCTTTTTATTTTTGTGTTGGATAGGATATAGACAATTTATATTTTATGGAATAAATTGGGATGTTATTAACATTTTTATCGGCACATTGTTAGTTTCAAATCTTATTGTTGAAAGTGGAGTTGCAGAATATATAGCTGAAAAAATTATTCTTAAGACGAAAAGTGTGAAGTGGAGTTTGCTTTGGCTTTGTATTATATGTGGAATTTTATCAATTTTTTTGGAGAATGTTTCAGCAGTATTGATTATTGCTCCTGTAGCACTACAGATTGCAAAGAAGCTGAATATAAATCCTACAAAGATTATATTTGCCTTAGCAATATCAAGCAACCTTCAAGGTACAGCAACACTTATTGGTGACCCACCAAGTATGATTTTAGCTTCTGCTACTAAGATGAATTTTTTAGATTTTTTTATTTATAAGTCAAAACCATCAATATTTTTTGCAGTAGAATTGGGTGCAATAACTTCATTTTTTGTTTTACTTTATATTTTTAGTGACTATAAATTTAAAATTCCAGATTTTGAAATTCAAGCTAAAGTAAAGTCATGGCTTCCTCTTTATATTTTGATATTAATGATTACATCTTTAATTATAATTTCAATATTAAAAATTTACAGTGGAGATAAATTTTTATCACAGGCAGGGATTATATGTTTGTTATTTGGTGGATTAGCTTTATTAGTTAAAAAATTTATTTTAAAAACAAGTATTATTGAAGGTATTAAACTTATTGACTGGGAAACAACAGTTTTTTTAATATGCATCTTTATGATAATAGAAGGTTTAGAGATTGCAGGGTGGATAGAAAAATTTGGAAATTTTTTAGTCTCAATTGTAGGGAAAAACATATTTATCATTTACACTTTATTTGTATTCTCAGCTGTTGTAGTTTCTGGTTTTGTAGATAATGTTCCATTTTTTGCTACAATGATACCTATTGCAAAAATAGTTTCTTATCATACAGGAGTTTCTTTGACTCTGCTTTTATTTGGATTACTTATAGGTTGCACATTAGGTGGAAACATCACACCAATTGGAGCTTCTGCAAACATTGTAGCTTGGGGAATTTTAAAAAAGGAAGGATATAAAACTACATTTTTAAATTTTGTAAAAATTGGATTACCATTTACTTTTGCGGCAGTAATACCTACCTATCTTTTTATATGGATTCTTTGGAAATAAAACATTGAAAAAATTTTTATATTTTTATAAATCATTTTAAACTTTTACGGCGGTGTAGCTCAGTTGGTCCAGAGCAGCGGAATCATAATCCGCGTGTCGGGGGTTCAAGTCCCTCCACCGCCAAAGATTTTCACATCAAGGTGATTAAAGAATAATAAAACTTTATTGCACTTATAACATCTTCTATTTTCACATATTCGTTATCTTGGTGTGCCAAAAATGGATTTCCCGGACCAAATCCTATTGTAGGTATTTTATATTCTGCCATTGTTATTGAACCATTTGTACAAAATTGCCAAAGGATTAAGTTAGGTTGTCTTTTAAAACAAGTTTTATAACTTTCTTTTGCCCATAATATTAATTGATGCTCTTCTTTTAAAATCCAGGCAAGGAAAAATTTGTGTACAGGTATAAACTCATAGTTTTTTTCTTTAATGTTTTTTAATAAAAATTCTTTGACACTTTTTTCTGTCTCACCTAATACGCTTCTATAGTCAATATATAATGTACATTCATGAGGAATGCTGTTTAAAGAATTTGTTTTTGATTCTATATATGTTATAGTAAAAGTTGGTTTACCTAAAGGAGAATCTATAAAATTTTTATTTTCTTGTTCTATAATGTTCTTTATTACTGGATATGCTGAATAGATAGCATTTTTCCCAAGTTGTGGTAGGGAAGAATGTGCTGATTTTCCATAAAATTTAATCTTTATACTCCACTTTCCTTTATGACCATGTACAATTTTTAAATCAGAAGGTTCACAGATTACACAAAATTGTGGTTTTACATATTTTAAAACTTCACTTATTCCATTTCCTGAAGAATTCTCTTCTTCTGAAGACAAAGAAAATACAACCTGAGGACCATTATATTTGTTTTCTAATAGAGATAATGCAGTAAAAACTAATGCTGTAACTGAGGCTTTATCATCACAACTCCCTCTACCATAAATTTTATTTTTTGTAATTTCACCACTAAATGGTGGATAAAGCCAAGTTTTTTTATTTTCTGCAGGAACTGTATCAATATGCGCATCAAAAAGAAATTTTTGTTTTGATAATTTATCACCAACAATTATTATCAAATTGTTTTTTATTTTTTTAATTGATAAATTTTTTATTTTTTTGGTATCACTCTTTAAATAATTTAAGATAAATTTTGCAACTAGCTCTTCTTTAGAGGAATAACTCTTGATTTTTATAATCTGGGATAAAAACTTAACAATTTCGTTTTTTCTTTTCAAACAGAAGTTGTTTATTTCATCTAAATTTTTTATGTTCATACGAGGTTAAATATAAAAAAATTTTTTTGAAATCAATTTTTGAATTATTGAAATCAAATTTTTAATTAAGTATAAAACTAAAAATGAATGTAGAAACTATATTAGGTCTTAAAGATCCTATTTTGTTAATTTCAATAGTAATTGCTGTTGTTGCATTAGTTCTTATTTTAATATTATCTTACTACTATAAGAAACTTAGAGATCAAAAAATTATTTCAGAAGTTGTAACTGAACCCTCTCATCAAGAGAAAAAATCTTCTATAGAATCAAAACCTGCTAAATCCGAAATATCTTCTTCGTCTAAAAGTGAGCAAAATTACGAAGTTGTTGTTGCACAATTAAATGAGTTATTAGCACAGGTACGCTCCTTGAATAGTTATGTTAAAGAAATTTATACAATGATAGAAAATTTACAAAAATCGCCACAAAACGATGAGATATTAGAAAATGTTAACAAATTGCTTTCTCTCTTAGAACAAATTCAAACTGATATAAGATCGTTATCTCAGTTGAAATCAACAGTTTCTTTTAGTGAGATAAATAGTAAATTAGATAATCTTTTAAAATTGTTATCCACACTTCTTCAACAGTAATCAATGAAACTTCAAACTTTAAAGATATTAATACTTTTAAACACTTTAATTTTAGTTATAGCTTTAGGAATTGTATATTATAAATTTACACAATTTTCTTACTCAAAAACGCAAACAGAAGAGGCAAAAAATTTAATTAAGCAAGAAGAAGTTTCTTCAAATAAAATTGTTGAAGAGAAATTGCAAAAAATTCCTATAAATGTCTCTTCTCAAACACAAACTACAGAACAACAAACAGAAGGGAAAAATATTATAATCAGGAAACCAAAATTTGTATATTTTTCTAAAAAGGCAAAGAAAGTTTCTTTGATTGGAGATTTTAATAACTGGGTACCACAACCTATGACAAAAGTTGGAGATAACAGGTGGGAGTTAGTGATAGAGATTCCTACAGAGGTAGGTTCACAAAATAAATATCTTTACAATTTTTTAGTAGATGGTAAACCGACATTAGATCCTAATAATAAAAAACCACCGGAACTTTCTAAGCAAGGTTTTAAAAGTTCTGTTTTAGAATTAAAATGAAAACAATACAAGAAATTAATGAGAAAATTAAACAGGGTAAAGTAGTTGTCTTAACTGCTGAAGAGATGATAGATTTTGTAAAAGAAAAGGGAGTAAAAGAAGCTGCAAAACAAGTGGATGTTGTTACAACAGGAACATTTGGTCCAATGTGTTCTTCTGGGATGTATTTAAATTTGGGTCATACAAAGCCAAGAATAAAGATAGGTGGTGGTAAATGTTATCTAAACAGAGTTGTTTGTTATGCTGGTTTTGCTGCAGTAGATATAATGTTAGGAGCAACAGCATTACCAGACAATGACCCTAGAAATAGAGATTATCCTGGAGAGTTCAGATATGGTGGTGGACATGTTATACAACAGTTTGTAAGTGGAGAAAATATTGAACTTCTTGCAGAAGCTTATGGTACAGATTGCTATCCGAGAAAAGAACTAAGAACATTTATAAATATAAAAAAAGTTAATGAAGCAACATTGTTTAATATAAGAAATTGCTACCAAAATTATAATGTTGCAGTAAATTTATCTGATAGAACAATTTATACTTACATGGGAATGTTAAAACCAAATTTAGGTAATGCTAATTATTGTTCTGCAGGACAACTTTCTCCGTTACTTAAAGACCCATATTATAAAACCATAGGTATAGGGACAAAAATCTTTTTAGGCGGAGGTGTTGGTTATATTGCATGGTGGGGAACCCAACATAATCCAGAAGTTCCAAGAACAGAACTTGGTATCCCAAAATTCCCAGCAGGTACAATTGCTGTTATTGGTGATTTGAAACAGATGAAGCCAGATTTTTTGGTAGGTGTCTCAATTTTAGGTTATGGAGTTTCTCTTGCAGTTGGTATAGGTATTCCTATACCTGTTTTAGATGAAGAAGTTGCAAGATGGTGTGCTGTTTCAGATGAAGAGATTTTTGCTCCTGTAGTAGATTATAGTAAAGATTATCCTGAAGTTACTGGTAAACCACCGATATGCTTTGTTTCATATAAAGAGTTGCGTTCAGGGAAAATTAACATTAATGGTAAAGAAATTCCAACTGGTTCTCTTTCAAGTTATGCTAAAGCAAGAGAGATAAGTAAGATTTTAAAAGATTGGATTAAAAAAGGTAAGTTTCTGCTAACACAACCAGTGGCACCTTTACCATCTGTCGGTAGTAATATTAAATATAAACTTTTAGAATAATAATATCTTTTCTCTTCTTTCCTTTTGATGAAAAAATTAGATGAAATTAATCAAAAACCACAAATTTTTATTTTAGATGCTTCCGCCGGCACCGGGAAAACATATAACTTAGCACTTAAATATATTTCTTATCTTTTTAATGTCTCTAAGGATATCTCTACAGATTCACCTTTTAAAAATATTTTAGCAATTACATTCACAAATAAAGCTGCAAAAGAGATGAAGGAGAGAATAATTGAAATATTAAAGAGAACCGCATTGTTGGAATTTAAAGATGAGAAAGAAAAGGAAAATCTTTTTTTAAAAATTGGGGTTCCAATTTACAATGAAAGAGAAATAAAAGAAAAGTCTTTAGAACTTTTAGAGTTTTTGTTAAAAGATTATAATTATTTTCAAGTTAAAACAATAGATAGTTTTGTTAATACTTTAGTTTCCAATTGTGCAATGTTATTAAATATTTTGCCTAACTTTGAAATAGAAAAAGAATACTATGAATACTTTGATTATTGCGTAAATGCGTTAATAGACAAGTCATCAGGTGATGAAAAAATAAAAAAAATTTTTAAAAATTTCATTAATAACTACTTAGTGGTAGAAAATAGAAAAAGTTGGTTTCCTAAGTTATATCTTTTGAATATAAGTAGGTTATTTTATGAATATACGAGAATTTATGGAAAAGAATTTAAAGATGTTAATATTGAAAAATTCCATAGAGAAATAAACCAACTCAAACATAAAATAGTTAAAAATTTAGAATTGTTACTATCTAAGATAAGCCAAGGTGTAAACCAAAACTTTTTGAATTCTTTAAGAAAGTTTTTACAAAAAATCAAAGAACAAAAAAATTTTGTCATAAGTGATTTTGAAAATAAGTCAATTTTAAAATATGAAATACCTGTAAATAAATATTATACGGTGCCTAAAGATGTAAATAATTTGTGGAAAAGAATAAGAAGGCAGATCTCAAAACTTGCAGAATTTGAAGCTTTTAATACATATGATAGTTATATAGAAATTTTTAATTATATAGAGAAAGATTTCAAAAAATTGGCAAAGAGAAAAAATGTTGTATTTCTTGAAGAATTAAATCACATTTTAAAAAGATTAATTTCTAAAGAAATATTACCTGAGATATTCCTAAGATTATCTGTAAAAATATACCACTATTTGATAGACGAATTCCAAGATACAAGTAGATTACAATGGGAAAATCTCTTCCCTTTAATACATGAAAGCATTTCTTCTAAGGGAACATTGTTTATAGTTGGAGATAAAAAACAATCTATATATAGATTCCGTGGAGGTGAAGCCTCATTGTTTGACGATGTTACAGATTTTTATTTCAAAGAATATAATTATAAAAAAGAATTTTTACAAATGAACTGGCGTAGTGAAAAAGAGATTGTTGAATTTAATAACAAAATTTTTTCAAAAGAAAATTTAAATAGATTTTTTAATTTATGTGAAGATTTAAAGCAGATTTATGGCCTAAAAGAAGATGTAGAAAAAATATACTCAGTTTCACAACAGGAATATGATATCAACAAATCTGACGGTTATGTATATGGTGAATTAATAGAGATTTCTGAGAAAGAGGATTTAGAGGAAAGAATAAAACCAAAATTATTAAATATTGTAGATAAACTAAAAGATAACAAGAAAGATTTATCAAAAGTTGCCATTCTATTAAGGACTTCGGATGAAGTCCAAATGGTTACAGAATGGTTAATAGAAAGAAATATACCTGTTGAGTCAGAAAAAACCTTAGATATAAGGGAAAATAAATTAATCAAAGAAATAATTTCTTTATTAAAGTTTTTAATTTGTCCAATTGATAACTTGTCATTTTGTGCTTTTATTTCAGGAGATGTTTTTACAAAAGCCACTGGTATTCATAAGGAAGAAATACAGCAATTTATATTTCTTACGAACCAAGTTTCATCCAATGAGCCTATTTATAAATCATTTGCAGATAAATATCCACCCATATGGAACAGATATTTTCTGAAGCTTTTTGAGTTTAAAGACTTTCTTTCTACTTATGATTTGATTATAAAGATTTATTCTTTATTTAATGTATTAGAAAATTTCTATGAATATTATGGATTTTTTATGTTGCTTTTAGAGCTCGCTAATACTCAGGAAGAGGAAGATTGTTCTATAGAAAATTTTATAGAGTATTTTGAATCTAAAAATGCTGAAGTTCAAAATTTTTATGTAAAGATTAAAAAAGGAAGTTCACTAAAGGTAATGACTATTCACAAAGCTAAAGGTTTAGAATTTGATGTAGTGATTCTCCCATTAATTAGGATGGAGATAGAATTAGGCAAACAAAAGTTTACAAATTCAAGATTCTTAATAAAAGAGGATGGTGAATTTTTAAATATTGTTAAGGTTAAAAAAAATTTAGGGGAAATTGAAAATAAAATAAAAGAAGTTTATAATGAAGAGTTTAAAAAATTGTTTATAGACGAGTTAAATATCATATATGTAGCACTTACTCGTGCAAAAGAACAACTATATTTCTTTGTTCCGAAAAAAGAAAAAGCTAAAAATTATGCAGTATATTTATTTCCTTGGGAAAATAATATTATTTGTTGTGGTAAAGAAATATTTAAGCAAGATAATAAAGTGATTGATAAAGAAATTGTTAGCATTTCACCTGTTAAATATGAAGATTGGGGTGAAAAAATAGTTGATGAAGAGGCTAAGTCTACAATACAGCAAATTATAAATAAAGAGGAGATTCTAAAAGGGAATATTATCCATAAAGTTTTGTCTTATATATCAAATTTATATGAGAAAGATGCAGTTAGCGAGATTAAAAATGCTATTGAAAAAACTAAACCTTCTTTTCCTTATGTAAATAACTGGCACTATTTTGAAGATATTGTAGTTGATTTCGTTTTATCTCCTGAGATAAAAAAATACTTTTTTATTTCTGATATAGAAGAAATATATTGTGAAAAAGAAATGATCTCATCAGACGGCAGTATATATAGAATTGACAGATTGGTTGTAAAAAATAAAGAAGTGTGGGTAGTAGATTATAAAGTTTCTTTTGATGTAGATAAAAAAATAATGGATGAGTATATAGAACAGGTTAATGGATATAAAGAAATAGTTTCCAAAATTTATAATAACAAAGTTATAAAAGGATTTTTGTTATCTATAGACAAACATAATGTAATAAATGTATGAAAACCGATTTTGAAGATGTTGTCATTTTACCAACAGATATAAATTTTATAGAATATCTTTCCGAGTATTTAGTAAAAAGATTTAAAGATGATTTAGATAAAATATGTCTTGTTTTTCCTGGAAAGCGCCCATCTTTGTTTATAAAAAAGGAATTAGCAAGCAAATTAAATACTAATTTTTTCCCTCCAGTATGTTTTTCATCAGATGAGTTTATAGAGTATATAGTTTCTAAAAAAGAAAATTATTCAGTTGTTTCAGAGTTAGAAAGCATTTATCTTCTATATAATCTAATAAAATCAGAGATTCCTATTTTATATAGAAAATATAGTTCTTTTATGGAATTTTTGCCTTGGGGAAGAGAAATTTTAACGTTTATTGAGGAAATTTGTTTGGAGAAAATAAATGAAAAAAATTTAAAAAATGTAGAAGAGTTAGCAAAAATAGGGTTTGATATCCCTAAAAGTATTAATGAATTTTTAATAAAAATTAGTAAGATTAAAAATATTTTTTACGATACATTAAGAAATAAAAAACTTGCCACTCGTGGATTATTGTATTTTTTAGCATCAGAGTTTGTTGATAATTTAGACTTTAATGAATTTAAAAAAATCATATTTTGTTCACCATTTTATTTGCATAAAACAGAGATAGAAATAATAAATAAACTAAAGAAAATAAAAGATGTTATATTATTTTTTCAAACAGATGATAATGATTGGGGGGTCTTTAAAAAGTTAAATAAAGAGTTAGGGATAGAAATTTCTGTTCAGAAAAAAGATTTTGCAAAACCAAACATTAACTTTTATTCTGCTTATGATATGCATTCTGAAATATGTAGTGTTGGGGAAACTTTAAAAAATTTAGATTTAAACGAGAAAACTGTTATAGTTATTCCTAAGGTTGATATAGCTATACCGCTTATTTGTGAAATAAACTACTTAGTTGAAGATTTTAATCTTGCCTGTGGATATCCAGTTAAAAGGTCTTTAATTTATAGTTTATTTAAAAATATTTTTGAGGCACAACTTACAAGAAAAGGTAAAAAATATTATGTTAAAAATTATCTAAAAGTTTTAAAAAATCCATTGATAAAGAGATTAAATTTATTTGAATGTTCTGATGAGATTTGTAGTATAATAATTGACAAAGTCGAAGAAATTTTAACAAATTCGGAGTATAATATTGGTGGAAGTATGTTTATAGAACTTAAAGAGATAGAAGAATTTGAAAAATTACATATAGAAATTTTAGAAGAATTAAAAACAGCTGGATTTGTTGTTTCTTTTTTAGAAGTTAAGAAGATAATTGAATTTCTACACGAAAAATTGTTCCATCAATGGGAACAAATTGACAATTTTAGACAACTTTCTTTTTGTTTGAAAGATGCTTTAGATATTTTAGTTAAAAATAAAAATTTAGAAAAATATACTTTAAATTTAAGGATTGTTGAGGCATTATACAATCTTCAGAAAGAAATAGAAAATCTCTCATTTGCTTCAGAATTTTTTGATAAAGAAGAGATTTTTAAGGTTTTTTTAGATATTGTTGAAAATTTGAAAGTACCGATATTGGGTTCTCCACTTAAAGGATTACAGATTTTAGGTTTTTATGAGACAAGAAATTTAAGTTTTGAAAATGTCTTAATTTTGGATCTCAATGAAGGTGTCCTTCCTAACATAAAATTAAACTTCCCTTTAATCCCTAAGGAGATTATTTCGCTTTTGGGTATAGATAGAATTAAGTTAGAAGAAGAAATTCAATATTATCATTTTAAAAGATTGATTTCTTCGGCTAAGAATGTTTATCTATTTTTTGTTGATTCTGAGGATAAAGAAAGAAGCAGGTGGATAGAAAAACTTATATGGCAAAAACAAAAAGAAGTAAACTCTTTAGAGGCAGTAAATATTTATGAGGCATATTTACCTGTAAATATTCTATTAGAAAAGTATGCGGTTGATAAAACAGAAGAAATGATAGATTATCTGAAAGATTTTATTTTTTCTCCAACTAGTATAGATCTGTATATCAACTGCCCTTTGAAATTTTATTTTCGTTATGTATTAAAATTGAAAGAGAAAGAAGAATTGTTTGAAGAACCAGAAAGCAAAGATATAGGCGTATTCATTCATAAGTTATTACAAGAGAGTTTTAAAAAATTTTTGTTTTGCAAACCTGTTATAGATGAAAAATTTATTTCTGAGTTTTTAAAATTAATGAAAAAAAATTTTGAACAAGAGTTAAAAAAAAGATATAAAACAGAAGCATTTTTGATAGAGGAAGTAATGGAATATTTTATAAAGAAATTTTTATATTACGAATCGGTTAGGACTAAAGATGTTAACCAAATAATTTGTTTGGAAAAAAATTTTACTCAGAAAATAAAATTTTCAAATACAGAGTTTGCGCTTACAACTATTATAGACCGCATAGATGAAATGAATGATGGGAGCCTGTTGGTTTTGGATTATAAAACAGGTTCATATGAAAGGATAAATAAAAAAATAGATATAGATATAAATAATTTGGAAAGAGAGATTATAAAAAAGAATGTTAAATCGTTTCAGCTTTTTCTTTATTATTATATTATACAAAAAAATTTTCCTGAAAAAGTAGTTAATGCAGGCTATTACGATATTAGAACACCAGAAATTGTTGCGATTTTTGATGAGAATTTAGGAGAGAGGGATGAAAAGATTAATTTATTTATAAAATGTTTAGAGTTTGTAATTACTGAAATTCTTAATCCTGAAGTAAAATTTTACCCAGATGATACTGAACAGGATTATTGTAAAAATTGTAGTTTTAAATATCTTTGTAGTTAATTTATTATTTTATACTTTCTTTTATTTTTTTTATTTCTAAATGGTTATCTAAGAATACTTTCAATATCCTTGGGTCAAAAGCATCTGCTTCTTTTTTTATTATTTCTATTGCTTCCTCGTGTGTCAATGCTTTTCTATAGCTACGGTCAGAAGTTAAAGCATCGTATACATCACAAATTGCTACAATTCTTGCAGAAAGAGGTATTTCTTCACCTTTTAATCCTTCAGGATATCCAGAACCATCCCATCTTTCATGGTGATACAAAACAATACTTTCTACTAACCTTAAGTATTGGCTGCTTCCTTTTTGTTTCAAAACAGGAGAAAGCATCTCAACTCCTAATCTTGGATGTTGTTTAATAATCTCCCATTCAGCAGCAGAAAGTGAAGAAGGTTTAAGTAAAATTTCATTCGGTGTTCTCCATTTTCCAACGTCATGAAGCATACTTGCATAACTTAAATCTTCTATATATTTTTCATCTATATATTCCTTAAATGGTTCTAAATCTTTTAATTTTGTTGCTAAAAATTTAACATATGCTGCTATTCTGTGAATATGTTGAGATGTTTCAGCATTACCCACCTCTTCTGCTTTAAGAGCAAATACCTCCATAATTGCTTTATAAAGATGTTCTTTTTCTTGTTGTTCTAACTTTATTTTAGTAGTGTCAATAAAAGAACAAATTATATATTCTTCTTTTTTCTGTTGTTCAACTAAGGAAAATAGACCTTGGATATAAAATTGTGTACCATCTTTTCTTTTGCCAAGAAGCTCCTTTATAACATTTTTCTGTCCTTTTAGAGTAGTTAATATATTATCAAAATCTTTTGGATTATATAAAAAGTTTCTGAGATGTTTTCCTACAACTTCTTTCTCATTTTCATATCGCCAATCTTTTAAAAATGATAAATTACAATAAGTAATTGTACCTTTAGAATCTAAAATACATATGCTACTTAAAGATGTTTTTATAGCATGTTCCTTAAGTAGATTTGTTTTTTGATTATTATAAAAAATTTCATAATGAGAAAGCGCCTCTTTTATAGATTCTTCAAGTACAGAAGGAGAGATCCTTCTTTTTGGTAAATAATCACTTGCTCCTGCTTTAAATAAAGCAACGGCAGTTTCTTCATCTCCAGATGCTGTTACTACAATTACAGGAATATTTATACCTTTAGCTCTTATATGCTGTAATATATCTAATCCAGTTATTTCACTATGCACTCTATAGTCCATAATGATAAGTTGTGTGTCAGGATTTTCATCTAAAAATATTAAAGAATCTTCCAATGAAATTCTGTGGTTAATAATAAGTTCAAACTCTTTAAAATTTCTGGTATAGTTTTCTAATACAGCTACAAAGAATGGGTCATCTTCTATAACTAATATTTTTATTGTTTTTTTCATGGGTCCTCCGTGTCTAATATTTTTTTAAACAATTCATTTAATATCTTAGGATTAGCTTTACCTTTTGTTTTTTTCATCGCCTGACCTATTAAAGCTGATATCGCTTGAATTTTACCAGATTTGTAATCTTGTACAATCTTTGGGTTCTCATTTATAACTTCATTTATAATTTTTTCAAGTTCTTTGGTGTCAGTAATTTGTACTAAATTTTTTTCTTCTACAATTTGTTTTGGAGATTTTTCAGTTAACCACATCTCTAAGAAAACTTCTTTTGTCAATTTTGAAGATAAAATACCATCATTATATAATTTTACAAGTTGTGCAAAGTCATCTGCTTTTATTTTATTTTCTTCAAATGATTTATTTTCTTGATTTAATATTCCTAAGAGTTCTGTAATAATTAAATTACTCACAGTTTTTGCAACTGGTTTTATATCTTGTGGTTTATAATTTTCTTTATAAATTTTTATAATTTCATCAAAAAATTCTGATATTGACTTTTCTGATGTTAAAATTTGGCTGTCGTATTCTGGAAGCCCATATTCTTTCTGAAATCTTTTGGTCTTTTCATTTGGCAGTTCCGGTATAGATTTTTTAATTTCTTCAATCCAATTTATATCAATTTTTAATGGTAAAAGATCTGGTTCTGGAAAGTATCTATAGTCATGCGCTTCTTCTTTTGTCCTCATCGGTTGGGTAGTAGATGTCGTTTCGTCCCAAAGACGGGTTTCTTGTATAACTTTTTTACCTTCTTTAAGAATATCTTTCTGTCTTTCAATTTCAAAACTTAACGCTTCTTTTATGGCTTTAAAAGAATTCATATTCTTTAATTCTGTTTTTGTCCCAAGAGGTATTTTAGTGTAATCTTCCAAGTTTAAACTTTCTTCAATCTCTGCTACTGATACATTTGCATCAACTCTGAAAGTTCCTTTTTCCATATCACAATCCGAAACGTCTAAATATCTCAAAATATTTCTTAAGTTAATCAAGTATTCAACAGCTTCTTCAGGAGAAAACAAACAAGGTTGTGTAACAATTTCAATTAAAGGAATACCAGTGCGATTATAGTCTACTAATGAATAATCTAATTCTTCTTTGCCTATTGCATGTAAGAGTTTTCCTGCATCTTCCTCAAGATGGAGTCTTTTTATAAAAACCTTTTTAGTTTTTTTTGAAGACAATTCTATCTCTATAAAACCATCGGTAGCAAGTGGTTTTTCATATTGTGAGATTTGATAGTTTTTTGGTAAGTCAGGGTAGTAATAGTTTTTTCTTGCAAAAATAGAATTATTGTGTATTTTACAATTCAATGCTAAAGCAGTTTTTATTGCAAGTTCAACTGCTTTTTTATTTATTGTAGGAAGCACTCCGGGTTGACCTGTACATATAGGGCAGATGTTTTTATTAGGTTCAACTCCAAAATCAACACTACATGAACAAAACATTTTTGTTTTTGTTTTTAGCTGAACATGAACTTCAAGTCCTATAACTGGAAGAAAATTTTCGCTTGTCATAGAAAACTTAATTTTTCAATATTATAACTTTTTCACCATGTTTTTTATAATTTAGTTCTTTTCTAATATAATATTCTATTGTCGCTATATCATTTTGCAACAGATATAACTGTTTATTGAGTCTTGAATTTTCTTCTTTTAATTTATTCAGTTGATTTTCTAATTTTTTATATTGATTTTTTAGGAAAAAAAATTTTACTATACTGTTTGAAATAAAAAAATAAAAAAATATACCAAGAATTATAAAGATGAAAAGTTTAAACAAGTCAACTTCAGGTAATTTAATCTCGTATTTATATCTTTTTTTTCTCACAATTTTTTATATACTTTGCTACCTAAAAAAACAGCTCTTTTACCTAACTCTTCTTCTATTCTCAACAACTGATTATATTTACAAATTCTATCTGTCCTTGATGCAGAACCTGTTTTTATCTGTCCAGTATTTAATGCAACCGATAGGTCAGCAATAAAAGTGTTTTCTGTCTCTCCTGACCTGTGGGATATCACAGCATTATAGTTATTTTCGTAAGCCATCATTACTGTCTCAACTGTTTCTGTTAAAGTTCCAATTTGATTTAATTTTATTAGTATTGCATTAGCAATTTTCTGTTCAATACCCTTTTTGAAAATTTTTGGGTTTGTAACAAAAATATCATCTCCTACAAGTTGAATTTTCTTTCCTAATCTTTCTGTTAAAATTTTCCATCCATCCCAATCATCTTCAGCTAAACCATCTTCAATAGAAACAATTGGATAATTTTTTAGAAGTTTTTCATAAAATTCTACCATTTGTTGTGATGTTTTTTCTTTGTTTTCCTTCTCACCTAACAATACATAGACATCATCATAAAATTCTGATGCAGCTGGATCTAATGCAATATAAATATCTTTACCAGGTTGATATCCTGCTTTTTTGATTGCTTCAACTAAAAGATCTAATGCTTCAGAATTAGAAGATAAGTTCGGAGCAAATCCTCCCTCATCTCCAACTGCTGTTACATAACCTTTTGTTTTTAAAACAGCCTTTAATGAATGGAAAACCTCTGCTCCGTATCTTAATGCTTCTGAAAAACTTTTTGCACCAGCAGGAACTATCATGAATTCTTGTAAGTCAACATTGTTGTCAGCATGTTTGCCTCCATTTAGAACATTCATCATTGGAACAGGTAAAATATAATCCTTTTCTTTTATCCCATAAACTTTTCTTATATATTTATACAATGGCATTTTGTAAAAATTTGCTGATGCACAACATACTGCGAGAGAAACACCTAATATAGCATTAGCACCTAAATTTGACTTTGTTTCGGTACCATCAAGTTCTATCATTATCTTGTCAATTTCTTGTTGTTTTGAAGCATCCAACCATTTTAATTTTTTAGCGATTATTGTATTGACATTATTAACAGCTTTTAATACACCTTTTCCTAAATACCGAGATTTATCTCCATCGCGAAGTTCCAAAGCTTCATTTTCTCCGGTTGAGGCACCTGATGGAACCTGTGCTCTGCCTAAAGTTCCATCTTGTAGAATTACATCAACCTCTACTGTTGGATTACCACGAGAGTCTAAAATTTCTCTGGCTTTGATTTTTTGTATTTTTGGTTTTGTTCCTTTCATTTTCTTCTCCTTTCAAAAATTTTTAGTTATTAACTCTGAACTCTTAACTAATAACTACTATATATCCAAATTCTTAACCTCAAGAGCATGTGCTTCTATAAAAGCACGCCTTGGTTCTATCTTTTCACCCATTAAGGTTGAAAAAATTCTGTCTGCCTCATAAGCATCTTCAATTTCAACTTTTATAAGTTTTCTTGTTTTAGGATTCATTGTGGTTTCCCAAAGTTGTTCAGGATTCATTTCTCCTAAACCTTTGTATCTCTGTATCTCAAACCCTGATTTTGAGATTTCATTTATAATATTTGCAAATTCTGTGATATCTTTTATTTGGTATTCTTCTTTTTTATCTGTGACTAGAGAAACTTTTGGTTTCTCAGTTTGTAAAAGTAAATCTTTCAAATTAAACTTTTCCAATTTTGTTAAATTTTTTTGAAGTGGCTCAAATTCCCATAACTCTTTAAAATAATAAAGAACTTCAACTTCAGTTCCTAAGGTTTGTTTTAAAAATTCTTCTTTTGTCTCTCTGTATTCCTTTTCAGAAAAAATAAATTTTTTTTGTTTGTTATAAGTTAACACACTTATAGGAAATTTTCCTTTTTTATAAAATTCTAAAAATTCCTCCATAGAAACACTTTTATTTCTTAGTTTTGTCAACAATGTATTTGCGTTAATAATAGTTTTTAATAACTCATAAATTTCTTTGCTGTCATCTAAGGATTTATTATTAAATTTTATCTTAATGTGCTCTGAAACTTCTTTGAGCAACATCTCTTGTAGCTGTTGTTCTGTGTCAACATAGAATTCTTTTTTATCTTTTTTAACTTTATACAATGGTGGACAGGCAATATAAACATATCCATGTTCTATTAACGGCAACATTTGTCTATAAAAAAATGTTAGAAGCAGAGTCCTTATATGGGCACCATCAACATCTGCATCTGTCATAATTATTATTTTGTGATATCTTACTTTTTCAATATTAAACTCATCCTTTCCTATACCTCCACCAATTGCTGTTACTAAAGTACGAATTTCATCATTGCTTAGTACTTTTGTTATCCTCGCTTTTTCTACATTTATAATTTTACCTTTAAGAGGAAGTACTGCTTGAAAAGTTCTATCTCTTGCTTGTTTCGCTGAACCACCAGCAGAATCACCTTCTACAATAAACAGTTCACAGAGTTCCGGGTTTGATTCTGAACAATCTGCGAGTTTACCTGGTAAGGTTGCTGTTTCAAGTAAACTTTTTTTTCTTACAAGTTCTCTTGCTTTTTTTGCTGCCTCTCTTGCTTCAGCTGCTGAGATTGCTTTTTGACAAATTTTTTGTGCAACTTGTGGGTTTTCTTCAAAATAAGTAGACAAGGCATCACCTACAATAGATTTGACTATCCCTTCAACTTCAGAATTACCAAGTTTTGTTTTTGTTTGTCCCTCAAATTGTGGATTAGGAATTTTTATTGATAAAACTACGGTTAACCCTTCTCTTACATCTTCTCCTGTAATATTTAAATCTTTATTTTTTGTTAGTTCTTGTTTTTTAATATAATCATTTACAACCCTAGTTAAAGCTGCCCTAAATCCAGATAGGTGTGTTCCACCTTCAGTTGTATGTATTGTGTTTACAAAGCTATATTCTCGTTCATCATATTCATCGTTATATTGAATTGCTGCTTCAACCACAATATCTTCTTGTTTTTTATAAATATATATTGGTTCGGGATGTAATACATCTTTATCTTTGTTCAAAAACTTAACAAATTCTTTTATACCCCCATCATATTTAAATATTCTTTCTTTTTCTTCTTCTCTTTCATCAATAAGTGTGATTCTTAACCCTGGATTTAAGAATGCAAGTTCTCTTAATCTATTTGCTAAAGTATCAAAAGAAAATTTTGTGGTAGAAAAAATTTCTGGGTCAGGTTTAAATCTTACTCTCGTGCCAGTAGTGTCAATTTCACCTACGACTTTTACAGGTCCTTGAGGTACTCCGCGTTTGTATTCTTGTTTGTAAATTTTTCCATTTCTATAACTTTCTACAATTAGCCACTCTGATAGAGCATTCACTACCGATACACCAACTCCGTGTAATCCTCCAGAGATCTGATAAGCTTTTCTGTCAAATTTTCCTCCAGCATGTAAGACTGTCATTACAACTTCTAATGCTGACTTACCTTCTATTTTTGGATCCTTTGTTCCTTTCATAGGATCAACAGGTATTCCTCTACCATCATCTTTTACTGAGACAGAGCCATCTTCATGCAGTATAACATCTATATTTTTGCAATACCCTGCTAAAGCTTCATCAATAGAGTTGTCAACAACTTCATAGACAAGATGATGTAGCCCTTGAGAACCAGTTGAGCCAATATACATAGCAGGACGTTTTCTTACAGCTTCTAACCCACTTAAGACTTTTATTTTTGACGCATCGTAGGTTTCATCATTTTTTTGTTTTATCATCTCATCGTTTTTCATATACTTCCCTAAATTTTTTGATTATGATTTTTCAATTTTTCAGTTAGCAATTCTCTTAGTCGTTCAATTGATATGTTTGTATAAAATTCTTTATTTTGTGCAAAAGATATTGTTCCTTTTTCTTCAGAGATAATTATTGCGACTGCATCAGTATGTTGTGCTATACCACAACCAGCACGATGTCTTGTCCCATATGATTTACAGTAACTTTCTTCCGAGAGTGGCAAAATACATCTTGCTGCTAAAATTTTATCTTTAGAGATGATTATAGCACCGTCGTGTAATGGATTATTTGGATAAAAAATACTTACTATTAATTCTTTTGATATATCAGCATTTAAAATAACAGCATTTTTTGTAAAATCTTTAATACCAATGTTTTGTTCTATAACAATTAATGCTCCGTATTTGTTTAAAGAAAGTTCTTTTACTGCAGAAAGGATCTCTTCTATTATAACAATTGAATGATAACTTCTTTTTGGCAAAGATAACTCTGATAACACACTCCTCAATTCTGGTTGAAATACAATTGCTAATATTATTATCCCTGCAAGCCAAAACTGTTTCAGCAACCAAGAGGTTATCGGTAGTTTAAGTTTTGTTGCAACTATTGTAAAAAATGCAATAATTAGTAATCCCCAAAAAATATTTATTGCCTTTGTTCCACGGATGAATGATATAAATTTGTAAGAAGAATATAGAACAATAGCAATATCTATTATATAAACTAAATATTTAGTCCAGATTTCTGTCATAAATTACATTTTAGAAAATTTTTAAAATTTTTTCAACAATTGAAGTCATTTAATTGATTTTATAAAAATTTCAAAATATGGATGAAAATCGTAAAGATAGACAAGAAATAATTGCGATACAAAAATTGCAAGACGACGACACTCCTAAAGAAGAAAAAGATAGAATATTTAGTTGGTTAGTTGATAAGTATAAAAACAAATTGTTTAGATTTATTTTTAATTATATCCAACCATATGGTGTAAAAGAAGATGCTGAAGAAATTCTTCTTGAAGTTTTTGTAAGATTTTATAAAAATATAAAAAGTTTTAAATTTCAATCTTCAGTTGAAACATATTTGTTTCGCATAGCTATTAATTTATCAATAAATTTTGTAAAATCAAAAAAATTTAGTTTTGTTTCAATAGATGAAGCTAATGATATAGAAGATGACAAACAAACTTTGGAAAAAATTATTGAGTTAGAAAATAATGAGAATTTAAAAAATATAATCTTAGAGTTATTGTTAAAACTCCCTGATAATCAAAGATTAGCATTACATCTTGCAAATTATGAACAACTATCATATAAAGAAATTGCTGAGATTATGAATACAACTGTATCAGCGGTAGAATCATTGTTATTTAGAGCAAAACAAAATTTAAAAAAATTCATCTTGGAAGACAAAAAATTGAAAGAGATATTTGGATTATAGAGTTTGCGGGTTAACTGGGTTATTGGGTTCATTGAGTTTATTGGGTTCTTGGGTTTGTGGGTTTTTAGAGTTTATAGTGTTTTAAACTCTGAACTAATAACTCTGAACTCATTAACTCTATAACTCGCTAACCCAATAACTCATTAACTAATTAAAACTCATCGTAGGTAGACATATGGATTTTAAATCTGGATATGTAACAATAATTGGAAAACCAAATGTAGGTAAGTCAACTTTGCTTAATACAATCCTTGGCAAAAAGACTGCTATTGTTTCTCCAATAGCAGGCACAACAAGGTTTTCAATTGCTGGTATGAAAAATCTTCCTAATGCACAGATTATTTTTTTTGATACACCTGGTATTTATGAACCTAAGAATGAATTAGAGAAAAGAATGTACAAATATGCATATGACTCTATCACGGATGCAGATGTGATATTGTTTTTAGTCAATGCAAAAGAAGGTTTTCTTGATTATGACTCAAAAATTTTAGATAAATTAAAATCTATTTTAAAAGAAAACAAAAAGAATATAGAAGATGTTAATATATTTTGTGTGCTGAACAAAATAGATATTGTAAAAGATGAAAATATTATTACAGAAAAAATAAACCATATAAAACAAGAGTTTCCATTTTTTAAAGAGGTAATACCAATAAGTGCATTAAATCCTTTAAATATTGGGACAAACATTGATTTACTTTTAGAAAAAATTATCAACTATCTACCTTATCAAGAAAAACTTTTTGAAGATGAAGATGCATTTAAACTTCCATTAAAACTTCATATAAGCGAGATTATTAGAGAAAAAATTTTTCAAAATGTATATCAAGAGGTTCCCAAATCTACTGCAGTAGTTGTTGAGGAAATAAAACCTGGAGATGTAGATAAAAACAAAATAGTAATTGAGGCGTATATAATAGTAGAAAGAGAAAATCATAAAGGTATAATAATAGGTGAAAATGGCAAAAAGATTAAAACCATTGGTACACAAGCAAGAGTTGAGATTGAACAGATATTAAAAAAGCCAGTATTTCTTTCCCTGCATGTAAAAGTAAAAGAGAAATGGACAAAAAAGACAGATTTTATCTCACAACTTGGCTTTTAATTTGATACTTACCGCAAGTTTTTTAAATTTTCGTTGTCTATATAATATGGAAGGGGAAGGGTAAAAAAATGAAATGTAAAGAAATAAAAAAACTTATTTCAAAATACTTTGATGGTTCTTTACAAGAAAGTGAAAGAGAGATTGTTCTTTCACATATTAATCAATGTCTTGATTGTAAGACAGAGTTTGGTATTTTTTCAAAAATTTATAATAATTTACCCGAATATAAAGAGGTAGGAGTATCAACAGATTTTGAAAAAAAACTTTTCTCAAAGATAGAAGAGCAACAGAGAGAAAGTTTTATAATTTGGAAAAAACTTATTCCAGCAGTAGCCTCGTTTGCTGTTTTAGTTGTTTTTTTAATTACAACTGTTAATCCCTGTAAGAGTGTTAATACTTATAAGGAAAGTTATGTTTTATATCCACATGAGGATATTGATTTAGCAGAGTTAGAGCTTACAAATTTTTTAATAGAACCTTAAAAGAAAAGAGGGTAAAACTATGAACTACAAAAAAGCATCACTACCTCTAATGCTCCTTCTTGCAGCAAGTTTAGCTATGGCGCAAGTTAGTGGTGGTGAAGCCAAAAAAGTAAGTGGCCAAGCAACTGGTGGTACAGCTCAAAAAGAAGTAGTAACAAGTACTTCTACAGTAAAAGCTAAGAAGAAAGCTGTAAAGAAAGCAGTGAAAAAACAAGTTAAAAAAGAAGAAGGACAAAAACCCACAGAAGAGAAAAAAGCAGAGCAACAGCCAAAGACAGGTACAGAAGTTAAGTAAGTAAAATAGAAAGTTCTTGATGAAATTGTTGTAAGAGCTGTTTAACCACCTCCTTTTAGCGTCAACTTTCTCCCCCGCGCTGGATAAGACGGGGGAGAAATGTCTTTATTTTTATAATTCTTTATAAAATAGTTACCACAAAAATTTAACAGATAAGGAGGATAAATAATGAACTACAAAAAAATAACATTACCTATAATACTTTTTGTTGCAACAAATTTGCTTGTGGCACAATCACCAGGTCCAAAACCTCAGGGTCCAAAAAAACACTATGGTTGGGAAAAAGGCAAACACAAAGGTGAGTTTTATGAAGAAAGGATTGATAAGTTAGCAGAAAAGGGAATTATTACAGAACAGGAAAAACAAGAAGCCATGGATGCTATTAATGACTTAAAAAAATATCGTCAAGAAGTTTGGAGCGATGGTAAACTTACAAAAGAAGAACAACAATCTTTAATTGAAAAAGAAAAAGCAGTAAGAGAAAAAATTCGTTCAATATTAGATAAAGCGAAAGAAAGAGTTGAAGAAAAACATAAAGACCCAAAAGAAAGAGAACAAATGTTTAATCGGAGAATGGATGATTTGTTAAAAGATAAAAAGATTACCCAACAACAAGCAGATGAACTTAAAAAGAAACATAAAGAACTTTTAGATTTAGAAGAAAATATATGGTCAGATGGTGTAATGACAAGAGAAGAACAAGCAGAATTAATTAAAAAAAGACAAGAATTTAATAGACAATTGAGAGATATTAAAGGCAAACAGTTTAAAAAATAGACCGCCATCCTTTCTATCTGTTTTTTGTGTATAACTTTTTTCCAAGTTGATTTTCTGCGAAAAAATATTTTATTATTTCATTAAATGAATAAAATTTATAGATATTTTTTGTTGTGTTTTTTTACTACATCTGCGTTATTCTCGCAACAAGTTATCAACTGGGGACAAGTGTTAAAAGAAGCAAAAGAGAAAAATCCGCAGTTAAGACAAGCAGAACTTAATCTAAAACAGACAGAATTAAAAATCGCTCTTGTTAAATCAGAACTTTATCCACAAATTTCATTTAGTTTTTCTTCAGAGAAAAATTATTCAGAAAATTTTGAATCTGAAGTAAACTATTCTTACAATATTTCTGCAGGTATTACACTTTTTTCAGGTTTCTCAACAATTAATAGTTTGAAATCACAACTTTTAGATTTGCAGATTGCTGAAGAAAATTATAAAAGAGTGCTTTCAGATATTATTTTTAGTTTAAAAGAAAGTTTTATAAATCTTTATTACACTCAAGAGATGTATTCTCTTGCAGAGAATATTTTTAAAAGAAGAAAACAGAATTATGAACTTATAAAACTTAAGTATGAATCAGGCAGTGAAGATTTAGGTTCTTTTTTACGTGTTGAAGCAGATATGTTGCAGGCAGAGTATGAATTAAGAAAGATAAAAAGGGAAAGAGAAAATGCTATAAGAGAACTTTTAAAAAATATTGGTAGAGACGATTTTGTTGATATAAAAGTTGAAACATATTCTGATTTAAGTAGTGATGTTGAAAGAATAATCGCTCAAGATGGTGCAGCTATTATCGCACAAATTCCTGAATATAAAATTAAACAATATCAACTTGCAAAAATGCAGGTTCAAGCAAAAATTGCAAAAAGTAGTTTTTATCCATCAGTATCTTTTTCTGCAAACTATGGCTTATCAGATACAAATCCTATCCCTGATAAAAACAAATGGAGTTTATCCTTAGGTTTAAGAACATCTTATAATATATTTAGTGGTTTCAGAGATTTAACAGATTTAAAAATTGCAAATAACAACATAAAAACAGCAGAGTTTGAACTTCATAATACAAAATTAAACTTAATAAATAACTTTTATATTTTAAAAAACAACTTAATTGATATAAAAGAATCCTTAGTAGTTAAAGAAAAATATCTAAAAGCATTAGAAAAACAAGCGGAGATAGTTTCTATAAAATATGCAAATGGTCTGGCGTCATATTATGATTGGTATCAAACAGAAGATAGTTTTATCAATACACAAAAAAGTTTGTTAGATCTTAAAAAAGAACTGATTTTATCTGAACTTAATTTAAAAAAATTTTTAGGATATTTAGAATAAAAGGAATATTGCTATGAAAAAAATAATTGTAATACTTGTTAGCTTAGGGGTAATTTTAGGTGCGATTTTTTTTATATCAAAGAAAAAATATAAAGATGAAAAACAAATGGTTGAGGTAAAAGTAGAGAGAGGAGATATAGTTTCTACATTTCGGATTAATGGGAATGTAGAACCAAGGAATCGCTTACCTATAAAACCACAGATAGCAGGACGTATTGAAGATATTCTTGTTGTAGAAGGACAGAAGGTTAAAAAAGGACAAATTATCGCATACTTAAGTTCTTCAGAACGTTCTGCACTTTTAGATATTGCGAAATCTCAAGGTGAGCAGGAGTATAAAAAATGGCAAGAAGTTTATAAACCAACACCTATTATAGCACCTCTTGATGGTTTTATAATTGTCAGAGATAAAGAACCGGGTCAAACAGTCAACACAGCAGATTATATAGTAGTTATGGCTGATGAACTTATAATTAAAGCATATGTTGATGAAACTGACCTTAGATATGTAAAAATTAACCAGCCAGTAAAAATCTCTTTAGATGCTTATCCGGATATAAAATTTTGGGGAATAGTAGAACATATCTCATATGAATCAACTTTAATTAATAATGTAACTGTTTATGAGATAAAAATTAAACCAATATTTTCAAAAGCAGAACTAAAAAAATACAAAATTTCCTTTATAGAAAAAAGAAAAACTTTACAAAAAGAAGAGACACGAAAAAAAGAGGTTTCAGAACCTCAAGAAAAAAACAAAGAAAGATTTGGGTTATTAGAACAAAAAGATATATCTTCAATTCTTCGTTCAGGTATGAGTGCTACAATAGAAGTTATTGCTGAGGAGAAAAAGGATGTCTTAGTTTTACCAGTGAATGCAGTGATAGATAATGGGAAAGAAAAATATGTTTTATCAAAAGAAGAAGGAAAGATTGTTAAAAAGATAGTTGAAACAGGGATTTCTAATGGGAAAAATGTTGAAATAATAAGTGGATTAAATGAAGGTGATATTGTTTTAGTTTCTCAACAGAAAGTGAGCAAAAGAACTGCTTCATCTCAACAAAGAGGAGCACCGAATCCATTGGGAAGTTTCTTTAGAAGATAAAATGGAAATAATAAGATTAGAAAGTGTTAGAAAAATTTATAAATTGGGCAGTGTAGAAGTTTTAGCATTAGATGATATTTCTTTATCTATAAAACAAGGTGAGTTTGTTTCTATAATGGGACCTTCTGGTAGTGGAAAGTCAACTTTGTTATATCTTTTAGGACTTTTAGATCAACCTACTTTTGGTAAGTATTATCTTTTTAACAATGACATTTCAAAATTTCAAGAAAAACAACTTGCAGTTTTAAGAAACAACTTTTTTGGTTTTGTCTTCCAAAATTATAACTTACTCTCAAGAATTTCTGCTTTAGATAACACTTTGTTGCCATTGATTTATTCAGATGTTAACAATTTTAAAGAAAGAAATAAAGAACTTGCAATAAAATTGCTTTCTCAGTTAGGTTTAAAAGAAAGGTTATATCATAAACCTACAGAGCTTTCAGGTGGACAACAACAACGTGTTGCAATATCACGTGCGCTAATAAACAATCCTAAGGTTATCCTTGCAGACGAACCTACCGGAAATTTAGATAGTAAATCAGCATCTGAAATTATAGAAATTTTTAAACAGCTTAACTCACAAGGTATCACTATAATTATGGTAACACATGAGCCAGACCTTGCTTCTGCTGCAAAACGTGTTATAAAACTTCGGGATGGAAGAATTGTTAGTGATGAAGTTTTAGAGCAAAATATAAAAATTTTTTCTTTACCATCTGGAAAAATACAACAAATATCTCTACCAAAGCCAAAAACTATTAGTTTTTCAAAAATAAAAGATTATTTTTTAGAATCGCAAAAAGCACTTTTAGCAAACAAAACAAGAACAGCACTTTCTGTTTTAGGTGTTGTAGTTGGTGTTGCAAGTTTAATAGCGATGTTATCTTTGGGTCAAGGTGCACAAGAACAGGTTAAGAAACAGATTGCTAATTTAGGTTCAAACTTGTTGATAGTTCGTCCATCCGTAGGACGTGTTGGAGGTGTTGCAACAGAATCTACTGCTATTCGTGGTATGACTTTAGAAGATTTCAAAGCGATAAAAGACCTTCCGGAAGTAGAGTCAGTTTCGCCTGTTGTCCAAGGTAGAGCACAGGTTGTATATAGAGGTAAGAACTGGAACACTCGTATTGAAGGTGTTTCATCAGAATTTCAATATATGAGAAACTCTGTCCCACAAAGAGGAAGATTTTTTACAGAAGAAGAGGTTAATTTACGTGCAAGGGTTGCGGTTATTGGAGAGGAAATAGTAAATCAACTATTTACCGACCAAGACCCTATAGGAGAGTTTATAAAGATAAACAGAATTGATTTTCAAGTTGTTGGGATATTGCCTAAAAAAGGTATGTCTGGGTGGAGAAATGAAGATGATAAAATTTCAATACCATATACTACTGCGATGTTTAGATTGTTTGGTGCAGAGTTTATAAGTGAGTTGGATGTGAAGATAAAAGAAGGTTATGATTTAAATGAAGCAGGTGAGAAGATAAAAAAGGTTTTATTGAAATTACATCGCTTACCTGAAACAAAAACAGAACTTATAGATGTTCGCAACCTTGCTGAAATACAGCAAACAATTACTGAGACAACAAAGACATTTTCGTTTCTTTTAGGTTCAATAGCATTTGTAAGTTTATTAGTAGGCGGTATAGGAATAATGAATATAATGTTGGTTTCAGTTACAGAACGGACAAGAGAGATAGGTTTAAGAAAATCCATTGGTGCTAACAATACAGATATTTTATTACAATTTGTAATAGAATCAATATTTATTTGTATTCTTGGCGGTATTATTGGAATTTTATTAGGATGTGGAATATCTTTTTTATTATCAGCAGTTGCCAAATGGAATATAAAGATTATTTTATCATCTATAATTTTAGCTTTTAGCTTCTCAGTAATAGTAGGTCTTATCTTTGGTATATGGCCAGCAAAAAAGGCCTCTCAACTTAACCCTATTGAAGCATTAAGATATGAATAAATAAAATTTTAAATTTTTTAACATATTGACAAAGTAATCAATAATTTATACTAAATTTCTAAAATAAGTTTTTTTTGTTTTTCTTTTTGCCTTGTGTAAACCTTAAAAATCTATAGGAAGTAAAGGAGGTGAGGTAAAAGTTTTATATAAAAATCTTCCTTATTTAAGGTTATTCACAAGGTAAAGATGTTCTCCCTATAATATAAAAAAATTCAAGGGGGGCACAAATGAAAAAGTTTATCACTTCAATAATTATCTTATCTTTTATTACAATGAATATTTTTGCTTTTGTCCCTTTGTCAAACCAGCAGTTGTCATTAGGCTCATTTCGTGCTTGGGCGACTTGTGGGATGTTTTATGATGAACTTGATATTATAAGTGCGCATCCTGTATCTTTGTTAGAATTTTCAGGCAATTCTTTATATACAACTTGGGGCAATGTAAGAAATTCAGTGGATGTTTCCTATAATAGAATTTTAGTTTACAACAGAGCAGGAGTGCCTGCTTCTAATGATAATACTTTTGTTTTTGGTATTGCAGGAGACCCGCTAAGCAATTTTGGTATAAAAGATTCAAGAATGGGTTTTGTATTTCAAAATTTAGGTTCAAAAACAAATTATTATGACCTTAATAATGTTGGGGACATCGATTCAGAAGGAAACTGGCAAGATGTTACAGGGCGAGATGTTAATGGTGATTATCAGTTTGATTTAGAAGATACATTAGAAGCAAAGGATTTAATATATTATGACAACCGAGCAGAAAATCAGTATAATTTTGGTTTTGCAAAAAAAGGTCTGATATTTGGTGATATTACAGCAGGTATAAGTGTTGCTAGAATAAGTGATTATACAAAACGTATCACTGGTGGAGAAAAGTCATATCAAAGAAGATATTTTAATGATACCGGTGCTGCTTGGGATGGGCTTCCAGCAGGAACAACCATTGGTGATACTTATAAACTTACATATGCTAAAAATGATGGATTGAGAAATTCTTCTGACATCACTGATTTACTTGCACAGGCAAGGTTAAATGATTTATTGCCAAATCTTAGATTAGATGTTGCTGTTGGTTTAAGAATACAGAACAACTACAATCCTAATGGTTTAACAAAAAATGCTCATACAGTTAACAATGCTTGGGCTGTAGTTAACAACGCTGGAAATGGTGTTGTGTATGATACAGGAAAAGCAATAAGAGATGTCGTAACAGCATCGGGTGGTAATTTAAATTATAATGATTTTACAAATTTAGTAGGTGATTTTAACGATGCAAGGTTATGGACACCAGGATGGGCAGGAGGAGTAAATGCTGCAGGATTATCAGATTTTTCAGACGATAGAAAGGGTTTAGGTGGTTTAATAAGGGCAGAGGCAGAATATAAACTTTTTAATATTCCAATAACAGGTGTTTTTAATTTATCATTAGTTCCTCAGAAGCTTGACAGTTCTAGGACTTATGTTGATTATATAGAATTAAAAACACATGATACTACTCAAGCAAACGACCCTTTGGCTACCTGGATTGCAAGAGATTATAAACAGACAGTAAAAAGCACAGGTGATATAAATAATACTGTGATAGATTTTGGGTTAAAGTTTGATTTTATAAAAGCCGAGTATTTACAGGTTTCCTTTGGTGGGTTTATAACAAGTATGTATCAACTTTCTGATTATAAGACAAAGACAGAATCAAGAGAGATCACTTCTTATGATGATGGTCTTGCAGGTAATAATCCAGGTACTGTAAGTATAGCAAACAGGCCACGAGCAGGTACAGGTGAAGGAATTTGGATAGAAGATATAACAACAGAAACAACAAATAGAGATGAAACTCTTACTACAATTATTTCAGTACCAGTAGGTGCTGAGATACCTATAACTAAAAAATGGACTTTCAGAGCAGGAACTGTATATAATATGACTATGACAAAACAAACATCAAAAGCAACAAAAGGTAGAACAACAACCGTTACCTCAGTAACTCCTGCTGGTGGTGCTACAACTACACAAACTGTTATTGATGATAACACTCCCGCACTTACTGAAAGTGTTGTTTATACTGAAACACATCAGGTTTCTTATACCTATGGTATAGAATGGAGACCTAACAAAAATCTTATTCTTGCTTGCAATGCATTTTTAGATACTAACCCCAATCCTTCTCCAACTACAAAAGCAACAATATTTGACCTTGATACATATAGATTATTAGCAATACAAGCAATATTCAAATTTTAATTTATAAAAAAATATATTAAAAAGGAGGTAGTTCATTATGAAAAAAATTTTTGTTTTCTCCTTAGCAGTAGTTTTTGTTTCTTCATTAGTTTTTGCTCAAAAAAGTCCAAAGTCCACAACACAGAAAGTTCTAACAACCAATATATTGGGCTTGGCTGTGGGAAGTATAAATGCAACATATGAAATACCTTATAAAACAGATAATAAAACAACAGCGCTTTCTGGTTCTTTCTTTAGTATGAAAACAGGTGATTGGTCGTTAACCGTTATTGGTTTAGGTGCTGAAAGAAGGATATATCCTAATAATGAAGTTTTTAAAGGATTTTATTATTCTCCATCATTAAGTGTTGCAATGGTTTCTGCAAAGTATAAATATGAAACACTTTCTGGAACATTTCCTTACTATACAATAGAAGAAAAAGAAGATAGTTCAAGTGGTTTCTTTTTAGGGTTAGGATTTAATATAGGATACCAGTGGATAATGAAAGACGGATTTACGATAGGTTTAGGTATAGGTGTTGGATATACCTTAGGTTCAATTGAAGTTGCAGGTGAGAGAGCACCATATGGTGGTTTTGGTTTGTCTAAGTTAAGTATAGATGTAGGGTATGCGTGGTAATTAAATTAGTTAAAAAAATCTCTTTAATCTTACCTTAATAAACTCTTGTTGGGGGATATAATTTTTGTTATATCCCCCAATGTTTTTCTTTTCTTGATTATATTTCCTTTATATATTGAAAATAAAATTAAATTTGAGTATAAATGTTTACAATTTAGTTTTTAGGAGGTTTTTAGTATGACTAAACAAACATATCAACCATCTGTAAGATATAAGAAAAGAGTCCACGGGTTTTTGAAAAGGATGTCTACTTCTGGAGGAAGAAGAGTTATAAAAAGAAGAAGAAAAAAAGGTAGATGGAAACTTACTCCATAAAAGATGGATTCTTCAAATATAAGATTTACTTTTCGTAAATATGAAAGAATTTCAAAAAAGAAAGAGATAGAATTTGTCCTTTCTTATGGGAAAAAATGTTTTTATAACGGATTAATAGTTTATTTATATAAACAACCACAACAAAAATTTTCTCGTATAGCCATACTTGTTTCAAGTAAGATAGAAAAATCTGCAGTTGTAAGAAATAAGTTTAAAAGGAGGATAAGAGAAATTTTTAGATTAAACAAACATAAGATAAAGACTCCTACTGATTTTATAGTAATTGCTACAAGGGTCTCTATTAAACAGAAATATAAAATATTAGAAGAGAGTTTTTTAAAGATTTTGTCTGACGAAGGTTTAATTTAGTTATTTATGAAATTTTTAATTAAAAATTTAATTTTGTTTTACCAAAGATTTTTTTCGCCAATTTTTGGAAAGAAATGTAGATTTTATCCTTCTTGTTCTGAGTATACTATTTTAGCAGTTGAAAAATATGGTGTTTTAAAAGGTATTTTGAAATCAATTTTTAGGATACTAAGATGTCATCCATTTAATCCAGGAGGAGTTGATTTTCCATAAATTTAGGAGGAAATATGGAAAAAAGAGTTTTGTTAGCTACTTTGTTGTCCTTAGGTTTTTTATTTTTGTGGCAGTATTTTATGTATAAACCACAACAACAAAAACAAAATATAGCTTCTAAAGAAGAATATAAAGAAAAACATGGTTCAGTTGATGTAAATTATTTAAAAAAAGAAATTGAAGAAAATCTTTTTGAGCCATATATTGTAGAAACAGATTATTTAAAGATTGTATTTAATCAGTATGGAGCAGGAATAAGAGAAGTGTATGTTAAAGAGGATAACAACTTAAATAATTTTACGACAGTAATTAAAGGGGATAAAGATTTTTTTTCTTTATATCCGGATTTAAAATATAAAATAGAGCAAAAAGATGAAGAAAAACAAAAAATTGTGGTTTTTAGTTTGGAAGATAAAGGAATAAAAAAAATTTTTAAATTTAGGAAAGATAAAAGTAATATTGAAGAAAACTATCTTGTAGATTTAGATATACAATTTAAAAATGAAGAAAAAATAGTTCTCTCTTTTGACCAGTATGTCTATTCAGATAGATTTTCAAATGAACCAAATAGTGTACATATTGGATATATTACAAAAATGGATGATAAAAAAGAAATTTTACTTGTTAAGAAGTTAGAGAAATTTGATTCTCCGATAGAAAATTATATTGAATGGCTTTCAGTTAGTGGAAAGTATTTTATATTTGCTTTAATTTTGAATAAAAACTTGCCTGTTTTAGTTTCTGTTGACAAAATAAATAAACTTACTAAAAAAGTTGTTGTTTCCTCTTCTAAACCTATAAATAGTTATAGTTTTAAATTATTATTTGCGCCAAAAAAAATTTCAATATTAGAAAAACTTGACAAAAAACTAATTCAAACAGTAGAGTGGGGGACTTTTGCTCCATTAAGCAAACTTTTTTACAACATCCTTATATTCTTTTATAAAATTTTTAAAAACTATGGATTAGCAATTGTAGGTTTAACAATAATACTGCAAATTATAACTTTTCCATTAACTTACAATTCTATAAAAGCAGCGGCTAAAATGAGACAGATTCAACCTCAGATTCAACTTTTACAAAAAGTTTATAAAGATGACCCTAAAAGTCTTAATATGGAGATAATGAATTTATATAAAGAAAAAAAAGTAAATCCTTTTGGGGGATGTTTACCATTGTTGTTACAGATACCAATCTTTTGGGCTTTGTTTACTATGTTGAGAAACACATATGACCTTAGAGGTGCTAGTTTTGTTTTGTGGATTACTGATTTATCTCAACCTGATAGATTAGTAATTCCAGGTTTGAATATTGGCATTCCTGTATTGGTCCTTCTTATGGGTGCGACTATGTTTTTACAACAGTTTATCTCAGGAGGGTTTTCAGACCCCCAGCAAAGAAGTTTTGCAATAATGATGCCTGTAATTTTTACAATAATGTTTTTCAACTTTCCTTCGGGTTTGGTTTTATATTGGTTTATAAACAACATTTTTTCTATATCTATTCAGTTAGTAGTTAATAAAAGTTTAAAAGATAAATGAAAAAAGGAAAAAAAGATTCGCTAGAAAAATACAAAACAATCTTTGTTGAAGAGTTTGAAGGTGCTTCTGTAGAAGAAGCAATAAAGAATGCATTGGATTCTTTAAAAATGTCAACCGATGAAATAAAGATAAAAGTTTTATTTGAAGGAGAACCTGGGCTTTTTGGTTTAGAAGGGAGCAAACCTGCAAAAATTAAAGTTTTTCCAAATTTGGATAAAGTTGAAAATTTAATAAAATATTTTACAATAAAGTTGTTAAATTTTGTTAAAGAAAAAATTTCTTTTGTGGATATTAAGATTCAAGATGATGTTGTGGAGATAAAAATAATATTTGATGAAAAAGGTATATTAGATAAGATAAAATTCTTAGGAGTTGATAATGCCTTGTATACATTAATAGAATGTTTTGTTAATAAGATACTTTCAGCAGATTATAAAATTGATATAAAATTTGATTAATTTCTATGATAGATAATGATACCATTGTAGCAATTTCCACTCCCTTAGGTGTAGGTGGTTTAGGAATTGTAAGATTATCCGGAGATAAAGCAATACAGATTGCTGAGAAAATTTTTGTACCAAAGAATAAGTCGAAAGTTATTTCGCAGTTAAAAACATTTACTGTTCATTTAGGTTATATAAAGGATGAAGATGGGAATATAATTGATGAAGTATTGTTAACTTTGATGCGTGCTCCACATAGTTATACTTGTGAAGATGTTGTTGAGTTTTCTTGCCATGGAGGAGTTGTAATACTAAAGCAAATCGTAGAGTTATGTTTAAAAAATGGAGCAAGGTTAGCCCAACCTGGAGAGTTTACTAAAAGAGCTTTTCTTAATGGAAGGATTGATTTATCACAGGCTGAGGCTGTATGTGACCTAATTAGTTCAAAAAGTGTTTTACAGAATAAAATTTTTTCTTATTCGTTACTTGGTAAAACAAAAGAAAATATACAGAATATTGTTGAACATTTAAAGTCAATAATTGCAGAGATTGAAGTAAGAATTGACTATCCTGAAGAAGATGATGTTAAAGATTTCCAGATTAATGAGTTGAAAAAACAGATAAAAGAGGTTTATGAAAAAATAAACAATTGTGTAGAAAATTCACAAAAAATCCTACCAATAATCGTTGGAGTAAATGTTGCTATTGTTGGGAAAGTTAATGTTGGAAAATCAAGTTTATTAAATGTTTTACTTAATCACGAAAGAGCTATTGTTTCTGATATACCGGGGACAACAAGAGATACAATTTCAGAAGTAGTTAACATAAACAATATCCCAATGAAAATTATTGATACAGCGGGTATAAGAGAACATGCACAAAATGTTATAGAAAAAATTGGTATAGAAAGAACAAAAAAAGCTGTTGAGGAAGCAGATTTGGTTTTATTTTTACTAGATGGCTCACAAGAGATTTCAGAAGACGATGAAGTTGTTGCTGATATTATTTCAGAGATGTCAAAAGATAAAAAAAAGATAGTCATATTAGTGATTAATAAAGCAGATCAAGAATTAAAAATATTTGACAATCTAGATAAACTTGTCAAAATAATTAAAAAATTAAAAAAAGGTAATCTTCTATTTCCTTATATTGATGAAAGAAAAGATTTAAAATCGCAAGTTATTCTTATCTCTTGTAAGACACAACAAGGAATAAAAAATCTTGAACAGCAAATAGTTAACACACAAAATTTACCTCTTCAAGTTGAAAAATTTTTTTCCCAAGATACGCCACCAGATTTGTTTGTTTCAAATTTAAGACAATTAGAGTTACTTAAAAATGCGTTAGAAGAAATAAAGAAGATATTTTATATAGATTTTTCAAAAGAACCAGAAATTGTAGCAGAACATTTGAAATCAGCTGTTTTAGAATTACAAAAAATAACAGGAGGTAATCTTACAGAGGATGTTTTGGATATAATATTTTCTCGTTTTTGCGTAGGAAAGTGATGGATTTAGGACAACATTTTTTAGTAAATCAAAAAATAGCAGAGAAGATTGTTGAAAGTTTAGAGTTAAAAGAAAAAGATGTTGTTTTAGAGATAGGTGGAGGCAAAGGTATTTTATCAGAAAAGATTGTAGGAAGAGTTAAAAAATTTTATATAATAGAGATTGATAAAAATTTAGTTGATATTTTAAAAAAGAAGTTTGATAATTTGAATAATGTTGAAATTATTAATGAAGATTTTCTAAAATTTGATTTAAATAAATTAGAGAATGATCTTAAAATTGTTGGGAATATACCGTATAGTATAACTTCTGGTATACTTGAGAAAATTTTTTATTCAATCAATAAATGGCAAGTTTGTGTGTTGATGTTGCAAAAAGAAGTTGTACAAAAACTTTTAGCAAAACCAAAAGATACATTTTTTTCAAAGTTGACTTTAATTGCAAATTTTTATACAAAAGTAAAATTTATCTGTGATGTTTCTAAAAATTGTTTTGTTCCACAACCTCAAGTGAATTCTGCAGTTGTCAAGTTTTTCCCTAATTACAAATTTCTGAACTTTGAATATAAAAATGAGTTATTTGAAATTATAAATGTTGCTTTTGCACATAAACGAAAAACTTTATTAAATTCTTTATACTTAGGTTTTAAGGTTGATAAAAATGTCTTGGAAGAAATTATTGTAAATTCAAGTGTGAAAATTAATAGTAGACCACATGAAATTAGTTTTGAAGAATATATGAAAATTACTGAAAAATTAAGCAAAATTATTAAAAAATCCACAAACAATTAAACTTATCCACATAATTATCCACATGGTGGATAATTAAATTTTTAAATGCTATGGAAAAACTAAATCCACAAGAACTTTGGAATAAAGTAAAAGATATAATTTTTTCTGGTTTAGATTCTAAAACTTTGGATTTATGGATTTCACCAATTTCTATTAAAGAGATAAAAGATGACAAAATTGTTGTGTTATTAGTTCCTAATAAATATTTTGCAGAGTGGTTGGTTTCTAACGATTATATTTCAAAAATAAAAGAAGTTGTTTCTGTACAATTAGGTGTAGAGGTAGAAGTAGAATTTGAATATGTCTATGATGTAGAAAGTATAAAACAACAAAATAATGTTAAAGTAGACTCTCAAACAGAATCGTTTGAATATATTCCAGAAAAAACATTTGTATTAAAAGAGATATTTAATCCTGAATACACATTTGAAAATTTTATTACAGATGAGTCAAATAGGTTTGCAAAAGCAGTTTGTGAGACAGCTGCGATGCAGCCAGGCTCTACCTATAACCCAGTTTTTATATATGCACCTGTAGGTCTTGGTAAGACCCATCTTTTACATGCTGTCGGAAATAAAATGCTGCAGCTATCCAGGAAGTTTCAAATCGCATATATTACCGCGGATAGGTTTGTAAATGAATATATTCAGGCATTACAAAATAATAAAATGGATGTTTTTAGGTCAAAGTTTCAAAACGCAATAGCTTTGTTGTTAGATGATATACAGTTTTTAATAGGAAAAGAAAAATCGCAAGAGGAATTTTTTCATATATTTAATATTCTATTTGACAATAAAAAGCAGATAATCATAACTTCGGATAGGAAACCTCAAGAGCTAAAAGGTATAGAGGAGAGATTAATAAGTAGATTTGAGTGGGGTGTTGTAGCTGATATTGGAAGGCCATCTTTAGAGTTGAGGTTGGCTATCCTAAGACATAAAGCACAAAGACAAAAAATTTATATTTCTGACGATATCTTAAGATATATTGCAGAAAATATAACTGAGAATATAAGAAGATTAGAAGGTGCTTTAATAAAAATCGTTGCTATGTCTATTACAGAAAATATTCCTTTGACTATTGATAATGTTAAAGATATGTTAAAAGACATTATAGAGCCAAAGCAACAGTCAGTAGATATACAAAAAATTATTGATGTTGTAGCAGATGAGTTTAAATTGACAAAAAAGGAGTTATTATCTAAAAAAAGAACAGATGCCTTAGCATTACCAAGACAGTTTGGAATGTATCTTGCAAAAATTTTAACAGATTTATCATATGCAGAGATTTCAGAAAGTTTTGGTAGGAAAGATCATACAACTGCATATCACGCTTATTTGAAAGTTAAAAACTTAATATCTTCAAATCCGTATTATTCTCAATTGGTTAATAGAATGATTGATAAAATAAAAAGTAGATGAGTATATGGGTTGATGGGTGGATGAGTTGATGAGTTATTGGTTTATTAGGTTTATTGAGTTTATGAGTTTGTTGAGTTTTTATTATTAACTATTAACTATCAACTATCAACTAATTAACTCATTAACCCATCAACTCATTATTAACTCATTAAAGGAGGTTGATTTTATGGAAGTTATACTTAATAGAGAGACTTTTTTAAAATCACTTCAATTTCTGGATCTTGTGGTTTCTTCTCGTACATCTTTACCTATTGCTAGTGATGTATTAATTTCTACAAAAGACAAAGATAGATGTATTTTAGTGGGAACCGATATAGAAACAGCTTTAAGTGTTGAAATAAGTTGTAAAGTTGTAGAAAATGGGGAGATTTGTATTTCTGCTGAAAAATTATATAATGCAGTAAAAGAACTTTCTGGAGAAGAAGTTATTCTTAAAACACAAGATGAAAAATCGCCAATTGCACAGATGTTTTGTGGAAAAGTTAAGAATACATTTATTGGACAGCCTGCAAAGAATCATCCTGGAATGCCACAAATTGACCAAAAACAAACAAAGTCTTCCCAAATTCAGATTAATTCAGATATGGTTTTAGATGCATTTGAGAAAACTATATTTGCTACTTCTAAAGAAGAAACAAGGTATTATTTGAATGGTGTATATGTTAATATTCAAAAAGATGTTATAAAGTTTGTTTCTACAGATGGAAGAAGACTTTCTTATATTACAAGGACATTAGAAGGAAGTAAAGTTGTAGCAAGTGGCATAATTCCAACAAAGTCTGTAGACCGCAGTATAGATATATTAAAAAAATCAGATTCTGAAAAATGCAAGATCGCACTACTACAAGATTACTTTATTTTAGAAATTGATAATTTATGTTTTGTAAGTAGATTAGTCCAAGGAGAGTTCCCTGCATATGAACAGGTAATACCAAAGATAACAAATACTCTTAAAATTAAAGCAGGAAAACTATTAAAAAGTATAAAACAATCATCATGGGTTACAACAGAAAAAGGATTTGGTATAAGATTTTTATTTACAAAAAATTTGCTTAAATTATCATTAGCAATAGAATCTGTTGGAATATCAGAGGTTGAAGTAGATGTAGAATACGATGGTAAGGATGTAGAAGTTAAGTTTGAACCAAGTTATATTTTAGATATGATCTCTGTGTTAGATGAAGAAACAGATTTAATCATTGGGATTAATGAACCACATTCACCTTGGACATTTCAACCAGCAGATGATAAAGATTATCTTTATATTTTGATGCCTATGAAACTTTAATATTTTATGGAAAACTTCGTTAAAGCAGAAAGTATAATTAAAAAAATTCTTTCGAGATACGGGATACCGGAAGATTTTGAAAAGATTTATATTTTATGGGAAGAAGTTGTAAGTAAAAAAATCGCAAAGAAGATAGAACTATGTGGTATAAAAGGAGATACTTTATTAGTTAGTGTAAATTCTGCTTTATATCTTCATCATCTCAAACTTTCAAAAAAGGAATGGTTAAAAAAATTAAATTTGTATTTAGATCCAAATCTTGATGAAAAAAATGCTATTAAAGATGGGAGATTTAAAGATATAAGGGTTGTAAAATGACTCTTCAAACACAAAAACTTTTTGGTACAGACGGTATTAGAGGAGTTGTAGGAGAGTTTCCACTTACTGAAAAATATATTAAAACAATTGGTGATTATTCTGCAGTAATATTAAAAACAATTTTCAATACACAAAATGTTTTTATAGGATGGGATACAAGAGAATCCAGCCCTTTTATAGCAAATTTATTAACAAAATCATTTTTAAACTATGGATATAATGTTTATTTGTTAGGGATTTTTCCTACAGGAGGAATAGCATATCTTTGTAAAAAATATTCTTACTTAGGCGTGGTTATTTCTGCTTCTCATAATCCTTATCAATTTAATGGTATAAAGTTTATCTCTCCTTTAGGAACAAAAATCTCTGAAAAAATAGAAGAAGAAATTGAAAATAATATATTTCAGAAGAACAAAGGATTGTTAAAAATTAAAAAGAAAGGAAAAAAATTTGATTATTCAGAGAAAGCAGAAAACGAATATATTGAATTTTTGTTAGATATTTTAGGTATATCACATAAAGTTTCAAGATTGTCTTTAGCGATAGACTGTGCTAATGGTGCGGGGTATAAAATTGCTTTGAAAGTTTTTCCAAAAGTTTTTGAAAAATGCAAATTTTTAAATGCTTCTCCGGATGGTAAAAATATCAATTATAAATGTGGTTCAACAAATCCACAATATTTGAAGAAAAATCTTAAAAATGGTCAAATAGGAATTTTATTTGATGGAGATTGCGATCGTGTTATATTTATTGATGAAAAAAAATTTATTCGTGACGGAGATTATATAATAGGTTTACTTGCGACAGAGTACAAAAAAAATAAGAAGTTGAAAAACTCATTAGTAGTTGTTACAGTTATGTCAAACTTAGGTTTGCTTAGATATTTATGGTCTAAAAACATAAAGGTTATTCAATGTCCTGTTGGAGATAAATATGTTTCAGAATATTTAAGTTTGTATAAAGGAAATCTTGGAGGAGAGCAGGCAGGACACATTGTTTTATACGATTATCTTCCTACAGGAGATGGTTTTGTTACTTCTATGGAAATCCTAAAAACAGTTATAATTAACAATAGAAGTTTATATGAATTATCTAACATTTTTGAAAAGTATCCCCAAATAATAAAAAATATTGAAACAAAAATAAAACCTTCTATTGATAAAATTTTTGACAAAAAATTTATTTTATCTCTTGAGAAAAGAATAGATGGAAGGATTTTTTTAAGATACTCTGGTACAGAACCACTTTTTAGAATTATGGTTGAAGGTAAAGACGAGAATAAAATTGAAGAAGTTTCAAAAATTATTGAAGAAAAATTTATCAGTTTTATAAATGAAAATCTTAATTGTTGAAGATTCTCCAACAATAGCAAATTTTTTAGCATTGGAAATTAAGAAAGAAGGTTATGAAGTTTTTGTTGCCTACGATGCTGTTCAAGCAACAATGTTGATGAAGAAAGAACAACCAGATGTACTTTTGTTAGATATAAATTTACCTGGTGGAAGTGGTTTTTTGTTATATGACAGGGCAAGATTTTTAATTCATACACCATTGAAAATTTTTATAATGACAGCGTTAGACCCTGAAAAAGTTGAAAAGTTTATCTCAGAAAAGAAAATAGACCAGGATAGTATTTTTTATAAACCAGTTGATGTAAAAAAACTAATTGATAAAATAAAAGAGGGCTAGAATGGTAAAATTAGGTGTGAATATAGACCACATAGCAACTTTGAGGCAACAAAGAAAGGTTGGATATCCTTCTGTAGTAGAAGCAGCGAAAATTGTTGAAAAGTGTGGTGCAGATCAAATTACAGTTCATTTAAGAGAAGATAGAAGGCATATTCAAGATGAGGATGTTATTCAACTTAAAAGAATCTTAAAAATACCATTAAATCTTGAGATGTCTTTAAATAAAGAAATATTAGAGTTTGCGTTAAAAATTAGGCCAAATGAAGTTTGTATTGTTCCTGAGAGAAGAAGAGAGTTGACTACAGAAGGTGGTTTAGATTTAGAAAAAAATTATAGAAAATTAGAACATGCGATTTCAAAATTAAAAAGGGAGGGTATCATTGTAAGTTTATTTATTGAACCTGATACAAAAACAATTAAGTTAGCGAAAAAACTAAGCACAGATGCTATTGAGATTCACACTGGAAGATATTCTTTATGTAAAGTAGGTACAAAGAATTTTTATAAAGAACTTGAGAAGATAAAAAAAGCTACAGAGTTTGCAATAAATGAAGGATTAATTGTTAACGCTGGACATGGACTTGATTATAACAATGTGAAATACATTGCTGAGATTGAAGGTATTAATACTTTGAATATTGGATTTTCAATTATTTCAAGAGCGGTATTTGTGGGTTTAGAAAATGCTGTGAAAGAGATGTTATCAATAGTCAATAGTTAATCCCGCAATTTGCGGGATAGTTCATAGTTGATAGTTAATTTTGTAGGGCAAGGATTTATCCTTGCGTATTTAAATAGTTCATAGTTAATGGTTAAATTTAAATCTCTAAAGAATAGAACTATGATTATACTATGAACTATCAACTATGAACTATAAACTAATTAAGGAGTAAGATTTATGTGTGGGATAATTGGATATGTTGGGAAAAGAAATGTAATAGAAGTTTTGATTGACGGCTTAAAGAAGCTTGAATATCGTGGATATGATTCAAGTGGTATAGCAGTGCTAAAAAAAGATAAGATTTTACGCCATCGTGCTGTAGGTAAGATTGAAAAAATAGAAAAAACAATACCTACGGAGTTTAAATTTATATCTAATTCAGAGTTTTGTATTGGCATTGGACATACAAGATGGGCAACTCATGGAAGACCTTCAGAGGAAAATGCTCATCCTCATATAGATTGTAAAAATAATTTTGTGATAGTTCACAATGGAATTATAGAAAATTATTTTGATTTGAAATCAAAACTTAAAAATCATAATTTTACATCTGAAACAGATACAGAGATTGTAGTACATTTGATAGAAGAAAACTATGATGGAGATGTTTTAGATGCAATAAAAAAAACATTGAGGTTAATAGAAGGTTCGTATGCTTTTGTGTTGATTTCAAAATATGAACCGAAAAAAATATACTTTGCAAGGAAGGACTCTCCTTTGATTATAGGTCTTGGTGAAGACGAAAATTTTATAGCATCAGATATACCTGCGATGTTAAAATATACTAATAAATTTATCTTTTTAGAAAATGGAGATTATGGAGAAATTAGTAATGAAGGTTTTAAGATTTTCAATTTAAGATCTGATAAGTTACAGAATCGAAAGATAGAGATAATAAATTGGACACCTCAAATGGCAGAAAAGGGTGGATTTAAACATTTTATGTTAAAAGAAATTTATGAGCAACCACAGGTATTAAGAGAGAATATTGTTTCTAGAATTTTAGGTGAAGAGATTATCTTTGATGATGAAATAAAATTTTCTGTAGATTTTCTTAAAAATATCGAAAAGATTTTAATTATAGGTTGTGGAACATCCTATCATGCAGCTTTAGTTGGGAAATATTTTTTTGAGAGTGTACTTAAAGTATCAGTAGAAGTAGATATAGCTTCTGAATTTAGATATAGAGATTTTGTTGTACAAAAAAATACATTAGCAATTTTTATATCACAATCAGGAGAAACAGCAGATACATTAGCATCTTTGAGACTTATAAAACAATATAACATACCAACCTTAGGTATCTGTAATGTTATAGGTTCTTCTCTTTATAGAGAAACAGATTCTACATTATACACTCGCTGTGGACCTGAAATTGGTGTTGCATCTACAAAGGCTTTTATAGGACAACTTATATGCATTTATCTTTTTGGTTTATATCTTGGAAGACTTAAACAGACATTGTCAAAGGATAGATATATACAAATATTAAATTCATTATATAAAATTCCGACTTATATTGAGCACATACTTGATGATACTTCTTTCATAAAAACTTTAGCTGAGATGTTTTATACAAAGAAAGACTTTTTGTATCTTGCAAGAGGTATAAATTATCCAATTGCTCTTGAAGGTGCTTTAAAGTTAAAAGAGATTTCATATATCCATGCTGAAGGATATCCTGCAGGTGAGATGAAACATGGTCCTATTGCTTTAATAGATAAAGATATGCCTGTTGTTATAATTGCAACTAAAGGTTCTTTACTTCAAAAAGTTTTTTCTAATCTTGAAGAAGTAAAATCTCGTGAAGCCAAAGTTATAGCCTTAACAAATTATGGTATTGAATCAAAAAGTATTGATTACAAAATTATTCTTCCGGAAACTGAAGAAATACTTTCTCCAATACTTAATGTTGTACCACTACAGCTTCTCGCCTATTATATTGCAGACTTATTAGGAAGAGAAATTGACCAACCAAGAAATTTAGCCAAAAGTGTAACAGTGGAATAGAATTTTAAACCATCTAATTTTGTTTCAATTCTTATAAAACTTGAAAAATTTTATAATTTTTTATAGAAAAAAATATGAGTTTTCACATCGCATTCAAGCGGATTCATATAATAATTTTTTCAATTTCATTTTTAATTTTATTTACTGCTAAACAAGTATTTGAAGAAAAAACTTTTATCAATTTACCTAATAATTTTTTTTCTAAAAAAGTAGCACTTACTTTTGATGATGGACCCCATCCATACTATACAGAGAAAATAATTGATATACTTTCAAAATATAACATAAAAGCAACATTTTTTTTAGTAGGAAAACAAATAGAAAAATATCCTAAAATTTTCAAGTTGTTATTAGATAATAAAAATTACAAAATAGGTAACCACACATATTCCCATAAAAATCTTACAAAACTTTCATCATTAGAAATTTATAATGAACTTTTTAAAGCACAAAACTTAATGTTTTCATTAGGTGATAATAATCAAAATATTATCTCATATTTTAGGCCACCTGGAGGACATTATGATTACAAAGTAACACAAATTGCAGAAAAAATTGGATTGAAAATGGTTTTATGGAGTGTTTTCACTAACGACCACCTTGAAAACATTACTAAAAAAGACTTGTTAGATTCTATAGATAAATTATGTGTTGGAGATAAAGAGATAATTTTACTTCATTCTGGTAGCCAAGCAACATTAGATGCGCTTGAGGATATTATAAAATTATTAAAAAATAAAGGATACATTTTTGTAAATGTAGATGAAATTTTAAATGAAACGGATTTTAGCAGTTGATTATGGAAAAAGAAAAATTGGCCTTGCGATATCTGATGAATTAGGTTTGTGTGCTTATCCTTATGGGGTAATAAAAAATACATCAAAAACTATTGATGAAATAAAAAATATAGTTATAAAAAATAGAGTAAAAAAAGTTATAGTAGGGATTCCGTATTGGGATAGGCCTTCAGAAATTGTTTCAGAAATAGAAAAGTTTGTCCAAGACTTGAAAGAGTCATTAGAAATAGATATAGAATTAGTCAATGAATTTTATTCTACAAAAATAGCGGAAGAAAAGGTCCGTTCTATAGGGAAAAAATATAAAAAAGTAAAAAAGAAGATAGATTCTTATGCAGCATGTGTTATTTTACAAGATTATTTAGAACAATCAGAGATTAAAGGTTAAATTTGATATGAAGGGATTTAAACTTAACTTTAAATATGTAAGAAAACAAACATTGTTTTTTTTAACTATTGTGATTTTTATTGTTATAGTAATAGAATCTATTCCTAAACAGACGCAAAGGATAGTAATTTTACCAAATATGTCAGCGAAACAAATTGGTAAATTATTAAAAAGGTCCAAACTTATATTGGATGAAGAAATTTTTAGATGGATGATTTTCTTCACTAATACTGAAAAAAAACTCAAACCCGGTGTTTACGAAATCTCGTTTTCTTTGACTACTTTACCTATAATTCATAGTTTTGTCAGAGGACCGAAAGCTATAAAAGTTACAATACCAGAAGGTTTTACAACAGAACAAATTGCAGAGAGATTATATGAGAAAAAAGTTATTTCAGACCCAATAGAATTTATAAGTTATGTTAAAACAAATAACTTGGAAGGATACCTATTTCCTGAAACATACTTTTTTACCACTGAGCAAAATATAAAGACAATAGTTGATAGAATGTTGAATGAATTTTATAATAATTACAAACCAGAATTTACTAAACGTGCATACGAGCTTAAACTTACTACACACCAAGTTGTTGTTTTAGCTTCTATAATTGAAAAAGAAGGGAAAAGTTTTGAAGAAAAAAGACTTATTTCAGGAGTTTTCCATAATAGGCTAAGAAAGGGATGGTATTTAGAGTCGTGTGCTACTGTAAGATATGCATTAAAAAAATTTAAAGAACCGCTAACATATAAAGATTTACAAGTTAATTCTGTTTATAACACATATAAGAGGTTAGGATTACCTCCTCATCCAATATGCAACCCTGGTTTAGACTCTATAAAAGCAGCTTTGTATCCAGCAGAAACAGATGCTATGTTCTTTTTTACGCCAAATAATAATACCCATATCTTTTCAAGATATTATAATCAACATTTAGATAAACAAAAAAGTACTAAAAATGACAAAAAAAATAAAAGTTAAATTTCCATCATACAATTTTGATATAGATTGTATTTTGAATAATACAAAGATAGCGCAGAGTATATATGATAAATTACCACAAGAATCTTTAGTAAGAACATGGGGAGAAGAAATATATTTTGAGTTACCATTTAAATTTGAAAATGAAAAACCAACATTGGATGTAGAGATAGGTGATGTTGGTTGGTGGCCTGAAGGGAGTTGTTTTTGTATATTTTTTGGCAAAACTCCATCTTCAGTAGATGAAAAACCTAAACCTTATAGTGAAGTAACAGTCATAGGAAAAATAGATGTTAATCAAGAAATAATCAAAAAATTAAAGTCAATAAAGACCAACAGTAAAGTGAGATTAGAAAAATATGAATAAAAAATTATTAGTTGTTTATAATCCCAAAAAAGAAAATGTTAAAGAAATTGTAAAAAAAATAACTCTGAAAATTAAAAATCTTTGTAATGTGGAGATTTGTAGTTCTGAAAAAATTAATTATAAAATTTGCAATGCTGACTTAATTTTGACCTTAGGTGGTGATGGTACTATACTTAAAGTTGGACAATATGCAGTTTTAAAATCAATACCTGTATTAGGTGCAAATCTTGGTGGTTTAGGATATCTTGCAGAATTCCAAGTTGGCGAAATTTTTGATGTTATAAAAAAATTTTTTTTAGGAGAAATTACTCCACAAGAAAGGATGGTTTTAAGTATTATTTATAAAAATAGAGAATTTTTTGCTATAAACGATGTTGTAGTAAAGCCTTTCTCTTCAAAAGTTTGTAATGTGGAGGTTAAAATAGATAAAAAAAGGATAACACAGATTATTGGAGATGGTGTAATTGTTGCTACTCCAACAGGTTCAACCGCGTATTCTTTAGCTTGTGGTGGAAGTATTGTAGAACCAGATGCGGAAGTTATTTTAATTACTCCTATTTCTCCACATACCTTGTCTATTAGACCAATAATTATTTCTTCTGATAAAGAGATATATCTAAGGATTCCTTTATATAAATCAAATAAAAAGTTAATTTTTTCATTAGATGGACAGAGAAATTTTAATATAAAACCATTAGATGAGATTTTGGTTAAGAAAGCAGAAAAGAGATTATTATTTATTCCTAACTTTAAAAAAGATTTTTATAAAATTCTTACCCAAAAACTTTCCTGGGGAAAAAGATAGATAGTTTTTATGCTCAATTATTTAGAAGTAAAAAACTATATTTTTATTAAACATTTAGTTTTAGAATTTGATAAAGGATTAAATATATTTACTGGTGAAACAGGAGCAGGAAAATCTATTATTGTTGAAGCAATATCTTATTTAGCAGGAGAAAGAGTTTATAATTCTATAGTAGGAGAATATGGTACAAAGTGTGAAATTGTTGGGGTTTTTGATTTAAGCAAACTAAATAAAAAAATTTTTGAAGAGGTTTTTGAAAATTTAGATGTTGATTTACAGGATGAGATAATAATTCGGCGTGAAGTTGATACTCAGAATAAATCAAAGTTTTTTATAAATGACAAATTAGTATCTTTATCTTTAATTAAAAATTTTTCAGACATTCTAATAGATATCCATGGACAAAATGAACACCAAAAGTTATTAAATACTTCTTACCAACTTTCTGCCTTAGATGAATATGCAGATTTAGATGAGGAGTGTGGGGAATATAAAAAAAGGTATATTTTGTATAAACAAAAACTTAAAGAAAGAGAAAACTTGCTTAATGAAATAAGTGTGAGTAAACAAAAAAAGGAAATTTTACAATATCAAATCAACGAAATTGAGCAAGCAAAACTTACTACTGAAGATGAAAATCTTGAAGAAGAATTTGAAAAAGCAAAAAATGCACAAAAAATTTTAAGTTTATGTGGTGACATAAAGTATAATTTGTCAGAAATAAAACAAAAAATTTCTTTAATAGAAAGACAATTAGAAAATTTTTCTCAGCTTTTACATGAAGATTTTAATTTTAAATTTGACCACTCGTATTCTGAAATTGAAGAGTTGGAAAACAAAATAGAGAAATATAGAAATATCTTCTCTAATTATACCACAGAATATATTGATAGTTTAGTTGATAGAGTTGATTTGGTAAAAAAACTCAAACGTAAGTATGGAAATAGCATAGAAGAAATAAAAAATTACTATGAAAAAATAAAAAATGAATTGAAAAATGTTAACATACAAGAAGAAAATTTAGTTAAATTAGATGAAGAAATAAATCATCTTGAAGAATCTTTAATATCCTTAGGTAAAAAAATTTCAGAGGTAAGAAAGAAAAAAAGTAAGCAGTTAATAGAAGATATAAACAAAGAATTTTCTTCCTTAGGTTTACAGAAAGCCAAAATAGATATTAGAATAGAAACGCTCGCACTTCAAAAAGAAAACATATCTCCTAATGGGTTTGATAAGATAGAATTTTTTGTTTCTACAAATCCGGGGACTCCATTTTTACCATTAAAAGAGGTTGTTTCTGGTGGAGAGTTGTCTCGTATAATGCTTGCAATAAAGACTGTTTTGGGTAAAAAAGAAAATACTCCGATTTTGATATTTGATGAGATAGATGCTGGTATAAGTGGACCAATGGGGTTTGTAGTTGGTAAGAAGTTGAAACAACTTTCATTGAAAAATAAACAGATTTTTTGTATAACTCACCTACCACAAATTGCATGTTTTGCAGACAAACATTTTTCTGTTAAAAAACAGCAGAAAGAAAAAACAATAATATCAGTTGAAACCTTAGATAAACAAGACAGAATAGAAGAGATTGCAAGGATGTTAAGTGGAGCCAAAATTGATGAGACATCTCTTCAACATGCAAAAAATTTGTTGAAAGAAGCATTAGAAAATATTTAAACTTTTATGAAATTAACTACAGAGAAAAAAAATTTTATTTTAAAAATAGATAATCAACATTGTAAAGGATGTGAACTTTGCATAGTTAACTGTCCACAAGGTGTTTTGAAACTTTCAGAGAAAGTAAACAAGTTAGGCTACAGATATGTAGAAGTTGTGGATGAAACAAAATGTATTGGTTGTGGTAGATGTTATATTATGTGCCCAGATTATTTAATTGAAATCTACGAAAAATGAAAAAAATACTACAAGGCAACATAGCTTTATGTGAAGGAGCGATTGATGGTGGACTTGATGCATACTATGCCTATCCTATCACTCCACAAAATGAAGTTTCAGCATATTTTGCTGAGGTTCTACCAAAGTTAGGTAAAGTTTTTTTACAAGCAGAATCAGAACTTGCTGCAATAAACATGGTTTTTGGTACTGCTTTGACCGGTAAACGTGCAATGACGACATCTTCATCCCCTGGAATATCTTTAATGCAAGAGGGAATATCTTATCTTTGTGGATGTGAACTACCTTGTGTGATAGTTAATGTTATGCGAGGAGGACCAGGGCTTGGAAATATCTCAGGTTCACAACAGGATTATTTTCAATCAACCCGTGGTGGTGGACACGGTGATTATTATACGATAGTGTTAGCACCATTTAGTGTTAAAGAGATCTATGAGTTTGCAAAAGAATCGTTTCTACTTGCAGAAAAGTATAGAAATCCAGTACTTATAATTTTTGATGGTTATCTTGGCCAGATGATGGAAGTTTTTGATACAGAAAGTGATGAGGGAAAACTAAATGTTAAAATTGATGAACCAATTGACAAAAGTTGGGTTTTAGACGGTGCTAAAAATAGGCCTTCAAGAAAAATACATTCTTTACTGATGGCAGAAGGCGAACTTGAAAAACTTAATTTGAAGTTGAAAAAAAAATATGATAAGATAAGAAGAGATGAAGTAAGAATAAAGTTTTATAATGTAGATGATGCAGAAATATGTATAGTTGCTTATGGTATGTCAGCAAGGGTTTCACTTGAAGCGATGAATAAATTAAGAAAAGAAGGATTAAAAGTAGGGCTTATAAGACCAATAACTTTATGGCCTTTCCCATATAAAGAAATAAAAGATGTTACAAAAAAAGCAAAAAAATTTCTTGTTGTTGAAATGAATTTAGGACAGATGATAGAAGATGTAAAACTTGCAGTAGAGGGAGAGGCACAAGTATATTTTTATGGTCGTTCAGGCGGTTCTTTAGTTTCAAGTAAGGAGGTAATTGAGAATATTAAAAGAATTTTATGACGCCAACAAAATTTGTTAAACCAAAAAGTTTAAAACAGACATATCACAATTATTGTCCAGGTTGTGGTCATGGTATTATTCATAGATTAGTTGCAGAAGTTATTGATGAATTAAATATAAGAGAAAGAACAATTGGTATTGCACCTGTTGGTTGTGCTGTTTTTGCTTATGATTACTGGGATTTTGATGTTTCTGAAGCAGCTCATGGTAGACCGCCAGCTATTGCAACAGGAATAAAAAGAGTATTGCCTGATAGAATAGTTTTTACATATCAAGGAGATGGCGATTTAGCAGCGATAGGTACAGCTGAGATAATCCATGCTGCAAATCGTTCAGAGAATATAACAGTTATTTTTGTGAATAATACAGTATACGGAATGACTTCAGGACAAATGGCACCAACTACTATCATAGGACAAAAAACTTTAACTACACCATATGGTAGAGAAGTTAATCGTGATGGTTATCCTTTAAAAGTATGTGAGTTGCTCTCAGTACTTGAAGGGACAAAATTTATAGCAAGAGGAACAATAACAAATCCAAAAAATGTTATACAAACAAAATCGTATATTAAAAAAGCGTTTATGAAACAAATTGAAAACAAAGGTTTTTCTTTAGTAGAAATTTTATCTATGTGCCCATCTGGGTTACATATGACACCTTTAGAAACAGTAAAATGGGTAGAAGAAGAATTAACAAAATATTTTCCATTAGGAGTATTTAAAGATGTATGAGGAAATTTTCATAGCAGGCAGTGGTGGCCAAGGTGTGTTAACATTGGGTAAAATTTTAGTATATTCAGCAATGGAAGAAAAAAAGTTTGCAACATATTATCCATCCTATGGTGCAGAAGTAAGAGGTGGAACTGCAAATTGTATGGTAAAGATTTCTGATGAATTTATTTACTCACCTGTAGTTGAAACACCTACTTTAATGATAATAATGAATGTGCCTTCTTATATTAAATTTTTAAAAAAATTTGTTCCAAAAAAATTTTTGTTTTTAAACTCATCTTTGATAGAAGAATCAGATGATATAAAGAATTTTTTAAAAAAGAATTCAAAAGATTTAGAGATTGTAAGAGTTGATGCTACAGAGGTTGCAAATAAAATTGGTTCAACTATAGTATCAAACATAGTTATGTTGGGAGTGTTAGCAAAAAAAACAAATATTGTGAAGATTGATACGATAAAGAAAGTTTTATCTAAATTTTTTGGAAAGAATGTTTTAGATATTAATTTGAAGGCTTTAGATTATGGAGTAAAAATGTATGAAATATAAAATAGAAAAAGCAAAAGTTTCAGATGTTCAGCATATTTATAAGCTTATTAATAAATTTGCAAAAAAAAATTTAATGTTGCCAAGAGTTTTAAATGATATATATGAGAGATTACCTGAATTTTTTGTTATTAAAGTAGGACAAAGAGTTATAGGTTGTGTTGCTATTCATCTTACTTGGACTGGTAAAGATGAAGAAGTTTTAGCAGAAGTTCGTTCTTTAGCTATAGAAGAAGATTTTCAAAATAAGGGTTTAGGAAGTAAATTAGTTAAAACTGTTGAAAAAGAAGCAAAAAAATTAGGAGTAAAAAAAATTTTTGCACTAACATTTGTACCTGAATTCTTTAAAAAACTTGGTTATCAAGTAATAGAAAGAGCAACTCTTCCACATAAGGTTTGGACAGAGTGTATAAATTGTCCTTTTTTTATGGAATGTAAAGAAATTCCTGTCATTAAAATACTATGAACTCGCCAAAAATAGAAAAAAGCTTCTCAGAAACTACTATAGATAAAATTTTTACTACAGTATTGAAAGAGTTTTTACCGAATTTTGAATTAAGAAAACAACAACTTATAATGGCTAATAAAATATATCAAAGTTTTTTGGAAAACAGAAAAATTATAATAGAAGCTCCAACCGGTGTAGGTAAAAGTTTAGGCTACATAATCCCTTCTTTGGTTTATATTTTTGAAAAAAATGAAGATGTTAGAGTTATAATTTCAACTTTTACTAAAACACTACAACAACAGTTGATAAAAAAGGATTTGCCATTAGCAAATGATATATCTAAAAAGATATTCAACAAAGAAATAAAATATATGTGTTTTTATGGAAGTGAAAATTATATATGTTTAAACAAATTTTTTGAATTTAAAAAGGATTTGCTTACAACCGAAGAGTTGATAAAAATTATGCAAATAGAAGAGTGGTTGAGCTACACACAAACAGGATGTGTTGAAGAGATTGATGTTGATAGTCAGGTATGGCAGGAGGTTAACCGCGAAGTTGATCTTTGTAGAGGAAAGCATTGTAAATTTTATGAGCAATGTTTTTATTATAAAAATGTTAAAGAACTGAAAAATGTTGATGTTGTTGTTATTAACCATCATTTATTTTTTGCGAATATTTTATATTCAGGTAAATTAATACCTAAAAGTGGCAAAGGAGCAGAAGATATAGTTATTTTTGATGAAGCTCACAACCTTGAAGATGTGATTCTGCAATGGTTAGGAGCAGAGGTTTCAAATACACAGATTAAATTTTTATGTAATCAGATTTTTAATCCTAAGAAACAAAGAGGACTTATTACAAAACTTTCTTCTTTATCTGAGAATACAAAAGAAAATATTAAAAGTTCTGTTTTAAATTTAGTTGCTTCCTGTGGCCAATTTTTTTCAGAACTTCAGGCTAAATTTCCACAAGAGAAAAAAGAGATAAGAATTTTTACTCCATATTTAGTAGAGGATGTGTTAACACCACATTTGGGAGAATTATTAAATTTGTTAAGGTCAGCGAGAAACCAAGTTTCAACAGATGAAGAATTTTTTAAATTGAATGCTTTTATAAAACGTATTGTAACATTCATTGGAGTTATAACATTATGGTTGAAGTGTGAAGATACAAAAAATTATATTTATTGGTTAGAGAAAGAAGAAACAAAAAGGAAACAGATAAAGATAAATTTAAAAATTACACCATTAGAAGTTGCAAGTGAGATGCAACAAAAGGTTTATTCTTTATATGAAAAAATTGTGTTTACATCAGCGACTTTATCAGTGCATAATAGTTTCGAATTTTTTAAAAAATCGGTGGGGTTAATACCAAAATTTTTACCATATTGTGTAGATAATATTGAAGAAGTTATACTTGATTCACCGTTTGATTTTGAAAATAATGTTTTGTTGTATTTACCAAAAGATACCCCAAATCCTAAGGAAGAATACGAAAATTATAAGGAAGTGATAAATGAGGTTATTACTAACTTGATAAATCTAACTAATGGCAACACATTTGTTTTGTTTACGAGTTATGAACTTATGAGATGGGTTTACGAAAATATAAATACTAACTTTGAAATTTTAATACAGACAGAAGGGGAATATAGGTTGATTGAGAGGTATAAAAGTATAAAAAATTCTGTTCTGTTTGGAGTGGATACTTTTTGGCAAGGTGTAGATATTCCTGGAGAAAAATTGGTTTCTATAATAATACCTAAATTACCATTTGATGTACCAGAACATCCGATAATTGAAGCAAAGACAGAGAAGATAAAGCTTGAAGGTAAAGATCCTTTTAGAGAATATTTGTTGCCCAACGCTATAATAAAACTTAAACAAGGTTTTGGAAGGTTAGTGCGAAGGAAGACAGATTGGGGAATAATAAGCATATTAGATCCAAGGATTACAACAAGGTGGTATGGGAAGTATTTTTTAAGTTCTCTTCCAAAATGTAAAGTTACAACAGATTTTGATACTGTAGTTAAATTCTTTAAAAATAAGAAAACTCAACAATGAAATTGGGTGTTCATTGTTCTATTCGTAAAGGATATATAAATGCATTATATGAAGCCAAAGAATTAGGATGTAGTTGTTTACAAATTTTTACACATTCACCGAGAATTTGGAAATTTAAATTCCCTGCTAAAGAAGAGATAGAAGAGTTTAAAAAATTAAGAAAAAAGCTAAAACTTTCTCCATTAGTTGTTCATACTGCTTATCTTCCTAACCCTGCAAGTTCAAATAAAGAAATATATCTGAAGTCAAGACAACTCCTCTTGCTTGAATTTCAGCTTGCAGAAGAGTTTGGAGCAGATTATATTGTAATGCATCCTGGTAGTTATTCTGAAAATAGCAGTTTTGATGAAGGTATAAAAAATATAGTGAAAAGCATAGATTATTGTTTTGATTATATTTATAAAAAATTAAAAAAAATCAATTTTATGTTGTTGTTAGAAAATATATGTGGTGGTGGAAGGAAAATTGGAAAAACGTTTAAAGAAATAGCAGAAATAATCTTTAGAAGTAAATATGAAGAATATATTGGTTTGTGTATTGATACCGCGCATAGTTTTGCATATGGCTATAATTTGACTACAAATGATGGTATAAAGCAACTTTTAGATGAAGTAGAGGAAAATATTGGGATAAAAAAATTAAAACTGGTTCACTTAAATGACTCAAAAGTACCAC
>Ga0272449_1000340_pt1 | contig 56284 bp, 47 predicted proteins | sample YNPCB0241_FD_198679 | JGI IMG/M metagenome (GOLD analysis project Ga0272449, IMG submission 198679) | Hot spring sediment microbial communities from Yellowstone National Park, WY, United States - YNP-CB-024-1 | ecosystem: Environmental > Aquatic > Thermal springs > Hot (42-90C) > Sediment...
TGGAGAGTTTTCCTCTATATTAGACGGTAGTGGAGGTCGTGAGCTATGAGACGAGGCTGGCTGTATGGTTTGGTCTGTGCAGTGTTCGTGAGCGCATCTATCGGGTACGGTAGCTCGGTGAATGCAGTTGTATTGGACGATGACTGCGAGTGTAGCTCAGGCTGGCAAGCAGGACCCCGCATGGTAATCTTGTGCCCCCCATACCTGGGTGGGTGTCCTAGGAAACGAACCGTACATTCTATAGAAAATTCCAGTTGCAACATGTCTCTCCTCGAGCCCGCAATGATCGTTAGGGAAAGGATATATCGCGACTGGGAGTATCTATCAGATTTGGAGTGTAACTCTCTGGGTTGGCCTGCAGACTCCGAAGTTGTTCCAATTTACTTTCCACCAGTCGGCGTGGGACCTTGTGCGTTTGTGCATCGTGTAGTGAAATGGAACATGGAGTGTTTCGCACTGGAGTACTTTTGCGAAGATCCAGAAAAGTCGACCGCAAGAGTTTACAAGGAATGTAGACCAGTCGCAGACATGGAATTTGGTGTCCTACCCGACTGTGAGTGTCCTTATGACCCTGTGGTGGCAGTTCCCGAGTATGGGGTGATCATTACTTTTGAGAGAGTGAAAGATATTGTATGATCGCGTCATATTCATGCGAGTTAAGTTGCTTACCTGTGTGCAGGTGAGTCGAATTTCCAGTGTGCAGCAGGGTACAGTCCGCCTGCGGGAGAATCCAAAGGAACAGGAGGGTATCATGAGTACCATCTACAAAGCGTTCTTGGCGTGGTTAGCGTGTACCGAGATTATGATGTCACAACCGTCCTCAACAATCGTAGTTGTGACGACGAACACCACACCGCCTGCATTCCTGCAGGAACTGCGGGCGGACGACCCGAAAACCCTTCAGCGCGTCGCAGAGCGCGAAGGGTTCGAGGCGTTCCAGAAAGAGGATGCGTGGTATCTGATCCCGCGCGCACTCCTAAGCCAGAGCCAGACTGCGCGCGCCAACCGAATCCTCAGCCATCTGCTGGAGCGTCTTTCGGATGAGGAAGCCCCGACGAGCTTCACGCTGGACAGTCTTCCCTCAACCATCGCCGAAGAGATGCGCCAAGCGTTGGGAGACCTGGCAACCCGCTTGGAGAGCGACGGACAGTTCAGTCTGTATGTCACGCTCCAGCTTAGGGGGCGATTGAAGAACGGTACATCTTTCTATGTCCGATCTGTTGCTTCTGTGAGCGAAAGCAGGGTTTCGTGGTACACTGGCTCTTGGGGAGGCGGCACCGATTTGGGTAGTCAGGAGGCAACCTCCATGCCGACCGACGCATTTTTGCGTCAGTTCGGCATTCGTACCGAGTGGGGGTTGCTGTGTTTTCACTATAACAGCCGAATCGATGGCTTGCATCTCAAGACAGCGATGGACTTGATTAGGGGCTACGAAACTACACAGCGAGAAGCCATCCAACAGACGGTTCGTTTGCTGCAGGAGCGGCTCATGCGCAACGCGCCTGTGCCCATCGGAACCGTGTCTGTAGGGGAGTTGCCTTCAGAGTTACAGGCAACGCTTGCTGGCTATCTACGAGAGAAGTATAACGCATCGCTTGCAGACCTGTCCGAAGTTGAGTTAACCCCCCAGGTGTTTATTAGCGTTCCTTTAAAGGGGCTGTATTTTTCATTCCCTATCGAGATGCTGGCAAGAATGAAGGTTATACCTATTCCCACACAACGCATAGATTAGTATGCCATGAATGAGTGGTCATAAAGATTGCGACAACCAACACCCCAACGCGAACGCGGAGTTGAAGTTGGGCATTCCCGAATGCTGGCTGGTGAACCTGCTTGAAGGATGCATCGAGGTCTACCGCGAGCCTGCAGGCGACGCCTACAAGTCGGTGCGCCGCTACACGCCCGACGGGGCGATTGCCCCAGAGTGGGCAGCGCCCGTGCGCGACGCGCTGAAAGTCTAACCCCATGCGCCAGCGGCTCCGGACGGGTACAATACCCCCACCGCGATGGAGCATGAACTGAGTCTGGAGACGCTGTTGCAGCACTTGGGTGAGGAGACGCCGTTCCCCTACGGCTCGGTGACGCCCCCGATTGTGCAGACGACGCTCTTTACCGCGCCCTCGCTGCGGGTGCGCACGGAACACGGCGGGCTGAACGACGCAGGCTACACCTACACGCGCGAGTCGAACCCCACCGTGCGCCTTGCCGAGCAGAAACTCGCCGCGCTGGAGCAGACCGAAGACGCGCTCTGCTTCGCATCGGGCATGGCGGCGATTGCCTCGGCGATTTTGACCTTCACGCGCACGGGCGACCATGTGGTCTGCGTCGAGAGCGCGTATCTCCCCACACGCACGCTGCTCGAATCGTGGCTGACGCGCTACGGGGTGCAGGCGACCTTCATAGAAGGTAAGTGCCCCGAAGAGTTCGAACGCGCCCTGCAGCCCAACACGCGCATGATTTACCTGGAAAGCCCCGCCAGCATGGTGTTTCACCTGCAAGACCTGTCGGCAGTGAGCGCGCTGGCGCGCGAGCGCGGGATCTTGACCCTGTGCGACAACAGCTGGGCGACGCCGATTTACCAGAACCCGCACGCGCTGGGGGTAGACCTCGTGCTGCACAGCGCAAGCAAGTATCTGGGCGGGCACAGCGACCTGCTGGCGGGCGTGGTCGCAGGGCGCACGGAACACATCGAGCAGGTGCGCCAGACCCGTTCGCTGCTGGGCGGGGTGCTGGAGCCGTTCGGGGCGTGGCTGCTGCTGCGCGGGTTGCGCACGCTGCCCGTGCGGATGACGCGCGCCCACGCCAGCGGACTGCAGGTCGCCGAATGGCTGGAGCAGCAGCCGCAGGTCGCGCGGGTGAACCACCCTGGCTTGCCCTCACACCCGCAGCACGCGCTGGCGCGCCAGCAGATGCGCGGCTACGGCAGCCTATTCAGCTTTGAGACGCACCCCATCCGCGCGGAGCAGGCGTATGCCTTCGCCGATCGCCTGCGCCTGTTTCGATTCGGCTGCAGCTGGGGCGGCTACGAGAGCCTGCTGCTGGGCTGGGCGCAAGCCGACACGGAGCCTGCGCCGTGGCTGTTCCGCATCTACATCGGGCTGGAGAACCCCGACGACCTGATCCGCGACCTGCAGGGCGCGCTGCCCGCCCTGACCTCGTAGGGTACACTCCCGCCGAACGCGCAAGCTGCCGCTGTACGCGCAGGCGGGCGTGCCTGAGTGCTGGATCCTGAACCTGCGCGAGCGCGTGCTGGAGGTCTATCGCGAGCCGTGAGGGGCGATAGACTTTATCCAATCATGCGTTCAGAGTTTATGAATTGCCCCCCCTCCTGCAGGTTCCCCCCGCTTCGCGAGGGGAACCGAGCTGCGCGTCTACGCGGTTCCCCCTGCGTGCAGGGGGAACCTTAAGGAGGGGGTTTCAGTCGCACTTGTTTTCATAAACTTTGCCCACGCGGTTGGTATCAGGCGTCTCGCCCGTGAACAGCGGCAGGGTCAAGTTGTACGGGTCAAACGCCTCTGCGCCTGTCACCTTGCGTATCAAGTCGCAAAGCATTCCGTAGATGAGCTTCTCTTCATACGCGTGGGGAGCAATACCGAGCAACGCCTCCGCGACGGCGAGCAGTGCAGACGCCCAAGCGTGGTGGGTTTCGAGTCCTGCTCCGCGCAGCTGCTCAACGGTCAGCGCGGCGTCGATGAGGGCTTGCGCGTTGCCCAACTCTGCGAGGCATCGCGCAGCGAAGGAGACGCCCACCTCGCGCTGCACATCGGCGTCGTCTACCAGCGCCCGAAGCGTTTCGGCGGCGCGCGAGGACTGCCCGTACTGCGCCCAGCCCAGCGCCAGCAGCGGCAGATAAATCGCGCGTTCCACTGGCAATAGCCGAAGCGACGCCAGTATCGCAGCAGCCTGCTCCAGCGACGCGGTTGCTGCCGCCCGTCGGTCAAGGCGTAGGAAGGCGAACACCATCCCCAATTGTGCGGTCGCACGCGCGCGCGGCAGCTCGATTTGCGGGGCAAGCGACTCCAGCGTCGGTATCAGCGACGGAGCTTCGGCAGGCTTCTCCATCACCAGCGCCCAGTAGCCCCAAAAGCGTCCCAGCGGCGACGCAATCCGCGAGAGGAACGCCTGTGCTTTGTCAAGGTCATTCGCGCGCGCCCGCGCAAGCGCCAGCGCGAGATATGCCCGCTCGCGCTCGTGGGCGGATTCTATGCGCGGCGCATACGACGCTGCCAACTGCCACTGCCCCTTCTCGATCAATCGGGTGAGTATGCTCGTCTGGCGTCCCTGCAGGCGCGACCAGTTCGCAGGCGTCAGCAGTTTGGCGAGTATGTCGTACTGTTCGTGATCGATTAATGTATCAACGACGAGATCGCCATCAAGGTTGGCTTTCAGGGCGGTTTCGTGCGCCAGGCGCGCAACTCGGGCGGCTTCGGACAGGCGATTCGCCTCCAGTAAGGCGCGTGCGAGGCGCAGCCAAGCGTTGGCGCGAGTCCGTGTGTCCTGGATATGGCGGACATGGTGTTCCGCTTGCGTGCATTCGCCCAGCGTGGCGTGCGCTTCTGCAAAGAATTGATGCAGGAAGTCTCGCGCCTGTTGCCATTCCTGCTTGAGAAGCGGCGCGAGCCGTTGGAGCAGCTGTCGCGCGCGCGCCTGTTGCCCTGCGCGTGCGTAGCCCTGCACGAGTTGGCATCCTATGCGCCCGCGCGTGTACGGCTCCAACTTGGGCAACAGCGCCTCGGCTTCGGCGAGCAACGGCAAAGCGTCTTGCGGGGCTTGCGCCTCCAGCTGCGCCGTTGCAAGTCGGGCGAGCCAGTCCGCGCGTTCGGGCAGCTTTCGAGTCGCACGCACAGCGTGGGTCGCCTCGCGCAGCAGGGCGCGCGCCTCCGCCAACGCGCCGCGCTCCAGCCGACGACGGGCAGCGCTATACAGCGCGTCGGCGCGTCGCAGCGGGTTGCGCATCTGCGCGAGTGCTTGGTCGCGCAGCGCGAACTGGCGACGCGCATCCGCCTCGTTCGCGAGCGACTCGAGCGCCATTCCCTGCGTGGTAGCATCTTGGATAGCAAGCGCGATCGCGAGCGACTCCTGTAGGGCACCGACATCCGTACAGTGCGCAGCCATCCGTTGTAGCACCGTGTCGCGCTCGATGCAGGGCGTGGTCGCCACAAGCTGACGCGCCTGCTCCACCTGCCCTGCCAGCGCAAGCGCCGTCCCCAGCACGGTGCAGGCGTACTCCATGTCGAGGCGCGCCCCAGGCGTGTCATCGCAGGGCAGCTCGGCAAGTTGTTCACGCGCCGACGAAAAGGCTCTCTGGGCGCGTTCGGGCTTGCCCAGCTTCGTCCATACGACGCCGAGCCTACACCACACATCCAGCAAGGGCGGGGTTCTCTCAAGCTCAAACAGAATCGCATCCGCCCGCTGCGCGGCTTGCTCGGCTGTCTGGCGCGGCGATGGCTCCTGCATCCTCATGGATTTCACTCCTCTTCAGCATCCACCTCGTGCCCGTTGAGGGCGCGCATCAGTTCGTCGACCAGCTCTTCGCCTTCCAGTTCGCGTTCGGCGGGGGGCGGGGGCGTAGGGGACGGCTCTTCCGTGCGCGACCCTTCCGAGTATACCAGCTGCACAGGCGCGTTCGGCGCGCCCAGCGTCTTGCGCACCTCCTCAATCAAGTTCGCCTCGCGGCGCGCCTGCTGCTTGAAATACTCGTAGCCGAACCGCGTCGGCATCACCAACCGCACACGGTCGCCGTCCAGCTCCAGCCGCGAGCCGCGCAGGTGCATCCCTCCCACAGGGCTGCGCTGCACGAGTTCTTCCACGCGCTGCTGCCAGAGTTGGTTCGCCGTCGCGGGGTCTACGGGCAGCGCGGTCGCCGAGTCGGTTGGCGGAGCAGGTTGGGGCGCGCGCGGCGTCGGCTCTGGCGTCGCAGCGGGCGGCGTGGCGCGGGGCGTCGATGCAGGCGGGACGGGGCGCGGCGTCGGCGCGGCAGGCTGCACAGAGGCGACATACTGCGGCGTGGGCGCAACGCTCGGCTCGCACGCTAAGCGCAATAGGTACAGCTCCAGAATCGCACGAGGCGACCCCGAAGTGCGCATCTCGCTCAGTGCGCCCGCCATCTGTTCCCACCACGCAAGCAGGCGCGGCACGCCCGCCCGACGCGCCTGCTCGATCATCGCGCTCCACACCGTCGGGTCATACGCGCCCGCTCGGTCGTGCGCGTGCAGGGCTGCCTGTATCAGCGCGCGCCAGTGCTGAATGAGCGACTCGGCGAACACGCGCGGCTCGCGTCCCAAGAGCATCTGCCCCTCCAAGAGCTGCAGTGCCCTGCCCGCGTCGCGCTCCAGCAGGGCGTCCGTGAGTTGCATCAGCGTCTCGTCCTCCAGCAGTCCCAGCGCGTTGTAGACCGTCTGCGCCGTGATAACGCCCCCCTCGCTGAAGGCAATCACCTGCTCCAGCGCGGTGAGCGCGTCGCGCCACGAGCCGTCCGCCGCCCGCGCCACCAGATGCAACGCCGCAGGCTCCGCCGTGAACCCCTCCGCCGCCAGCACCTGCTCCAGTCGTCGCGTGATGTCGGCAATCGTGCCCCTATGGAAATCGAACCGTTGGCAGCGCGAGCGTATCGTCGGCGGCACGCGATGGAACTCCGTCGTCGCCAAGATGAACACCACATGCGGGGGCGGCTCCTCGATGGTCTTCAGCAGCGCGTCGAACGCTTTTGCGGAGAGGTCATGCACCTCGTCGATAATGTAGATTTTGTAGCGCGCCTCCATCGGCGGGTACTTCGCGTTTTCGATGATGGAGGTGCGCACATCGTCGATGCTGGTCTCGGAGGCGGCGTCCATCTCGATGACATCGACGCAGTTGCCCTCTTGGATGGCGCGGCAGAATCGGCACACCTTGCACGGGTTCGGCGTGGGACCCTGCTCGCAGTTGAGCGACTTGGCGAGCAGGCGCGCCGTGGAGGTCTTGCCCGTGCCGCGCGGACCGCAAAATAGGTACGCATGCGCCAGCCGACCCTGCTGAATCGCGTTCCGCAGGGTGACCGTCACATGGGACTGCCCCAGCAGCTCCTCGAAATCCTGTGCCCGATACTTGCGGTAGAGGCTAATGTACGCCACGACACCACCAGCGGAATTGTACCCGACGGTTGCCTTCGCGACAGGTGGAGGGAACCGCTTATCCTCACGGCCACTGGTGATACATCCCCGCCACTTGGTCGGTGAGGGGCTTGGCGCGGGCTTCGAGGGCGCGCAACTCGTCGAGCGTCAACGGCGTAAACGCGCGCGCCGCCGCCAGCAGCTCGCGCAACTCGCGCAGGCTGTTGGGCAAGATGACCGCCGTGTGGATCGGATGGCTCAGCGCGTAGCGGTACAGCTCGCTCACGGTGAACTTGCCCTCGCCCACCAGCTGCCCCACGCCCACCACCTTCATCACCGCCAGCCCGACCCCCTTGCGCCGCGCATACTCCAGAAACTCCTTCGCGAAGGTGCGCGGATGGTGCGGCTCCGTCGGATTGAGCGGGAACAGCACCATATCGAACGGGAACCGCTCCATCGCCGTCCGAATCACCTGCGGGTCGTTGTGCCCTGAGATGCCGACATACTGCACAATCTTTTGCTCTTTCGCTTTCTGGAAGGCTTTGATGGCGCCGTCGGGGGCGAACAGGCGGTCAATCTCGTGCGGGTACGAGACATGATGCACAATCCACTGCTCCAGTCGGTCGGTGCGCAGGCGTTTGAGGCTGTTTTCGAGGTCGCGCCACGCGCCGTCGTAGTCGCGCCGCGCGCTTTTGGTGCTGAGGAACCCCTTGTTGCGGATGCCGTCGATGGCTTCGCCGAAGATGCGCTCGCTGTCGCGGTACTGCTGCGCGGTATCGAGGTAGTAGACGCCCTGCTCGACGGCTTCACGGATGATGGCGATGGCTTCTGCGGTGCGGCTGGCATCCTGCAACACGCCTGCGCCGCCCAGCGCGAGGATGGGCATCTGAACGCCCGTCTTGCCGTAAGTGCGCTTCGGGAGTTCGCGTGCCATTATTGCACCGCCTGCATGCGTTTGAGGAACTTGTCAGCGCGTTCGAAGCCCGTCAGGCGCAGGTCGCGCCGTTCGTTGCCCTGCGAGTCGATGAAGATGACCGTCGGCAACCCCACGACCTCGTGTCGCTTGAGCGCGTCCTGAACGGTCGGGTCGGTCTCGGTGGTAGCGTCCAGCACGAGGCGCACGAACCGTTCCGATTCGCGCACGACGGCGGGGTCGGTGAAGGTGAAGTGCTTCAGTTCACCGCACGCTTGGCACCAAGTCGCCGTGAAGTCAATCATCACGGGCTTGCCCTCCGCTTTGGCTTGCTCCAGCCGCTCGACGCTGTACGGCTCCCATGCGATTTCCACTTTGGGGCGCGTCATCGACAGTGCGTTGTTGACCATAATCGCAGCGCACACGACGCCGATTGCCTGCTTGAAGCGCACGACGCGCGGCTGGGTAATCTCCTTGCGCTCGCCAAACAGGAAGTAAAGCGCGCTTAGCCCCAGAAAGGCGACCCACGCCCACCCATAGACCTGCGGGGACATCAGGCTGCTCGCGAAAAAGAGCGCGACGCCCAGCAGCAGCACGCCGAAGATGCGCTCCACCAAGATTGTCCACTCGCCAGAGCGCGGGATGCGCTTCTGCAACCGTTCGTAAAACAGCCCTGCCACAAAGTAGGGCGCGCCCAGTCCCAGCCCCAGCGCAAGGAACGCCAAAAAGCCAATCATCGGGTTCGCCAGCGCGGCGACGATGGGAATCAGCGCGGCGATCACGGGACCGATGCACGGCGCGGCGGCGACGCCCGCCAGTAGCCCCATCAGAATCGCGCCGAGCCAGCCCTGCCGCGCGCCCACATAGCGCATCAACGCAGGGGGCACTTGAAACTTGTAGACGCCAAACAGCGCGAGCGCGAACAGCACAATCAGCGCAATCAGCGTGCCCAGCACCCACGGGTTCTGGAACTGGAAGCCGAACGCTTTGCCTGCCAGCGACGCCGCCGTGCCCAGCACCGCGTACATCGCCGCCATGCTGAGCGCATACAGCGCGCTGAGCCCGACGCGCTGCCCAACCTGCCCGCGCGATTGCATACTGAAAAAGCCCAGCGTGATGGGAATCAGCGGCAGCACGCACGGCGTCAGATTCAACGCCAGCCCGCCCACAAACAGAATCAGCGTGAACCACACCCACTGCCCCGTGCGGAACGACTCCTCCAGCCTGCCGACCAGCCCACCAGTACCGCTGCTATACTCCATCAGTCCGCCGCTGGCGCGTTCGTCAGCGGGTTGCGCCGCGCCGATTGCCTCGTCGTACTTCGGGTTCGGCGCACCCTCCTTGTCGGCGACGCGCACGACAATCTCGATGGGCTGCGTGCGCGGGGGGTAGCAGGCGTTGTCGTCGCACGCCTGATAGCGCAGCGTCGCCTTGACAGTCAGTTTGTCCTTGGGCGCATTCTTATCCAGTGTGAGTTGGAAGCGGATGGGCACGCGCCCTTCGTAGATTTTCAGCGGCTTGCCCTCCGAAAAGGCAAACGTCTTTTCGGTGGGCTTCGGGTACTCCACTTTGCCGACTTTGTAGCCCCTGCCCGCCGTGAGTTTGAGTTCGGTGGGGATGAGGTAGTCTTCTGAAGCGGGGTTCGCGTTCACATGGTAGGGCTTATCCACCTGCAGCACGACCACGCCGTTGACCGTTGCGCCTGGCGTGTAGGCGGTGCGCTGCAGAATCACCTCGTGCTTGAACTGAATCTGGCGCAGTTGCGTCCACCCCGACGCCAGCAACGCCAGCCCCGCAATCCCGACCACAAACAGGCGTTTCATATCGAGTAGGATACCCGAACGCCCCGACTGCTATTGGGGACAGATACAGGGGTGGGGCAGACACACAGGTCTGCCCCTACATGGTGGTTTTCTCGAAAAACATCACATACTCGTGCTTGAACACATAGAAGTTGTGCTTGAGGGCGCGGTAGCGCCACAGGTGATATTGCCCGCGCTTGCCGCGATTCTCGTGGATGTCCTTGACGCAGATGCTTTTGAGCCGAAAGCCGTGCTGCCTGACCACTTCCATCGTCTGGAAGCCCAGCGGTATCCACTCGCCGCGGGCGTACTTGTCGCCAATCACCAGCACGAGGAACCGCCCGTGCGCCAAGAGCGGCGCGAAGTTGCCCACCACCTGCCCGAACAGTTCCACAAACGCCTCGATGCTGGGCGCGTTGGAGAGGTCGGTTGGGTCGTCGCTGAAGCGGATGATGTCGTGGTACGGGGGATGCAGGATGAGCAGGTGCGCGTGCGGGAAGCCCCACTCGTGCATCACCGCCTGCACGGCGGCGGCGGTTTCGGGGCGCGTGCTATCGCCCACAAGGGCAACGGTGCGTGTATCGCTTGTGCCCGCCTCTTGTGCCACCCGCGCCCGCGCCGTGTCCACACAGGACGGCTGTAGGTCTACGCCAATTGCGCACCGTCCGAGCCGAACCGCCTCAATCAGCGTTGTGCCGTAGCCGACGAACGGGTCAATCACCAGTTCGCCAGGCTTAGTGAAGCGACGCAGGGCTTGGTGCGCAATCTGCGGCGCGAAGTTGCCCCAGTAGTCCGCCGTGTGTGCGCCGCTGTTATCGCGCTTGCCCAGCAGCCATAGGCTGTCCGTGATGAGGTCGTCGTACTGCTCCCAACAGTCCAAATCGATCTCGCCCAGCGGCTCATTGTTCGGCATAGCAGGCTCTCCGCGTCCGACCCTACACCACGATGTTGACCAGTTTGCCAGGCACGACGATGACCTTGCGCGGCGGCTTGCCGCCCAGGTGCGCCTGCACGCGCGGGCTTGCCAACGCGAGTTGCTCCATCGCCTCGCGCGAGATGTCGGCGGGCACAACGACTCGGTCGCGCAGCTTGCCGTTGACCTGCACCACCATCTCGAACTCGTCGGCGCGCGCCAGCGATTCGTCGTACTGCGGGTACGGCTGCTGCAGGGTGAAGCCCTCGAAGCCATACGCCTCCCACAGCTCGTCGGCGATATGCGGCGCGAACGGCGACAGCGCAAGGATGAAGCACTCCACCGCTTCGCTCACGACCGCCATCGCGTCGGCGCAGCACGGCTGGTGGTTCACCTGCTTCCAGTAGTCCTCCATGTGGTTGAACCACTCCATCAAGGTTGCGACCGCCGTGTTGAACTTGAAGTCGGGGATGTCGGCGGCGATTTTTTTCAGGCTGGCGTGCGTGCGTTGGCGCATCTTGCGGGCAGGCTCGTCCAGCGGACACTCAGGCGTCTGGCATCTCTCGTTCAGGATGAGGCGCCAGTCGCGCACGAAGCACAGGCGTACCTCGCGCATCAGCCGCCACACGCGCCCCAGAAATCGATGCATGCCCTTGACGCCTTCCTCTTTCCACTCGATGGCGGTATCGAACGGCGCGACGAATAGCTCGTACAGGCGCAGCGTGTCCGCGCTGTAGCGCTCCACAATCTCGTCGGGCGTGACGACATTATAGCGAGACTTGGACATCTTCTCCCACTGCCAGAAGAGTTGCGCCTTTTCCTCCTCGCTCATCTGCTCCAGTTGGTCGCGGCGCACGAGGATGCCAACCTCGCCCTCGCGCAGCGTCTCGTCCTCGCGCGGCGGGCGGTACGGGGTCAGCGCCAGCACCATCCCCTGATTGCGCAGGCGATAAAACGGCTCCTTGACGGGCACGAACCCCGCGTCGTAGCCGACCTTTGTCCAGAAGCGGGCGTACAGCAGGTGCATCACGGCGTGTTCCGCCCCGCCGACATAGTAGTCGACAGGCATCCAGTAGCGCACTTTGTCCTGCGTAAACGGCTCCTTGTCGTTGTGCGGGTCGCAGAAGCGCAGGAAGTACCAACTGCTGCAGGCGAATCCGCCCATCGTGTCGGTCTCGCGGCGCGCGGGCTGCCCACACTGCGGGCAAGTCGTGTTCACGAATTCGGGGATGTTTGCCAGTGGCGACTCGCCTGTGCCCGAGGGCTGATACGCTTCCACATCGGGCAGCAGCACGGGCAGTTGGTCTTCGGGTACGGGCACTTCGCCGCACGCGGGGCAGTGAACGATGGGGATCGGCGCGCCCCAGTAGCGTTGGCGACTAATCAGCCAGTCGCGCAGGCGGTAGTTTACCTTGCGCTCGCCCAGCTCGTACGCCTCGAACCATTCCGCCAGCCGTTGCATCCCCTCGCGGTTCGGCAGCCCCGAAAACGCGCCCGAGTTGACCATGATGCCGTCGCCCGTGTAGCATTCGGGCGTGGCGTCGGGGTCGGGTATGCTGCCGTCGGGCGAAATCACAGTGCGGATGGGCAGCCCATACTTGCGGGCGAAGTCGTAGTCACGCTCGTCGTGCGCGGGCACTGCCATAATCGCACCCGTGCCGTAGGTCATTAGCACATAGTCGGCGATATAGATGGGCACAGGCTCGTCGTTCACAGGGTTGATGGCGTATGCGCCCGTGAAGACGCCCGTGCGCTCACGCTCGGTGGACAGGCGCGTCGCCTCGTCCAAGCGGCGGGCACGCTCGCGATACGCCTCCACCGCCGCGCGTTGCTCTGGCGTCGTAATGGCGTCCACCAGCGGATGCTCAGGCGCCAGCACCGCGAAGGTCATCCCAAACACCGTGTCGATGCGCGTGGTGAAGACGCGGAACTTCAGGTCGGGGCGTCCCTGGATCGCCATCTCGAACTCGACGCCCTCGCTGCGCCCAATCCAGTGGCGTTGCATCTGCTTGATGCCCTCGGGCCAGTCCAGTTCGTCTAAGTCGTGCAGCAGGCGGTCGGCGTAGGCGGTGATTTTGAAAAACCACTGCGGCATATCACGCTTCTCGACCAGCGTGCCGCATCGCCAGCACTTGCCGCCTTCCACCTCTTCGTTCGCCAGCACGGTACGGCATTGGGGGCACCAGTTAACGGGCGCGTTCGCACGATACGCCAGCCCGCGCTTGTAGAGTTGCAAAAACCACCACTGCGTCCACTTGTAGTAGTCGGGCTGGCTGGAGTTGATTTCACGCTCCCAGTCATAAGACAGCCCGATAAGGTTCATCTGCCGCTTATAGTTGGCGACATAGCGGGGCACAGTGTATTTGGGGTGCGACCCTTTGTTGATGGCTTCGTTTTCGGCGGGCAGCCCGAAGGCGTCCCAGCCCATCGGGTGCAGCACATTGTAGCCGCGCATGCGCATTAGGCGCGCCAGCGCGTCGCATGGGATGTAGTTCCGACAGTGCCCAACCGACAGCCCGTCGCCCGACGGATACGGGAAAAACGCCAGCACATAGCACTTCGGCTTGCTGGGGTCGTCCTGCGTGCGGAACAGGCGCGCCTGCTGCCAGCGCGCGTGCCATTTCGGTTCAATCTGTTTCGGGTCGTATGCCTCCGTCATCGCCTGCGTTTCACCTCACGCGGGGCGAATTGTACCTGAAATGGATTGCGGGCAGGAAACCCGCGTTCCCAGCATAGCCTCAGACGCCCATTTGCCCGTAGTCGCGCAGCAGCCCGATGACCTTGCCGATGACCCGAGCGTCCTCAATCGGCGCGTAGATGGGTTCGTAAGCAGGGTTCGCCGATTCGAGGCGCACACGCCCACGCTCGAAGAAGATGCGCTTGATGGTCGCCTCCTCGCCGACCAGCACCGCCACCAACTCGCCGTTGTAGGCGGTTTGCTGCGGCTTGATGACCACCAAGTCGCGCGGCAGGATATGCTCGCCGACCATACTGTCGCCCTTGACGCGCAGCAGGAAGGCGTTCTCCACATTGCGCACCATGTCGGCGGGCACGGGAATCAGGTCTTCCACATTCTCGTAGGCAAGCACTGGGGTTCCCGCCGCGATGGTGCCCACCAGCGGCAGCAGGCGCGCGCGCTCCCGCTCAGGCTGGTAGTCGGGGTGAATAACGCGAATCGAACGCGCGTTGCTGCTGCGCTCGATGTAGCCCTTGCGCTGCAGCGCGTCCAAGTGCAGTGTGATCCCGCGCAGGCTCTTGATGACTCCGATGCCCCGCTGAATCTCGCGGATGCTCGGCGGATAGCCGTTCTCCTGCGTGAACTTCACAATAAACTGCAGTATCGCCCGTTGCGATTTGGTCAGTGTCTTCGCCATCGTCGCCTCCTGTATATGGGGAGGGTGGGACGCCCTCCCCGCGCTCCGCTCGGAACAGCCCACGAAACGGCGGCTCACGCCTGTAGAATATTTTACACCATCATTTGTCTACAAGTCAAGTGGGGGGGGCGGTTGAAATCGCGCTGCGCGACGCCACTCCCTCAACGGGATTATGTTGGTGTACGCCGACAGAGAGGACGCGATGTTTCGGTCTCTACGCCCAAGCACTTCTCACACCCGCAACCCGCGACTCAGTTCGTCGGCGGTATAGGCGGGGCGACCGCTGCACGCTAAGCGCGCGCCCGCCTGCCCGTGCAGGTAGACGCCCACCTGCGCGGCGGCAAGCGGCTCCAGACCCTGCGCCAGCAGCCCCGCAATCGCGCCCGTTAGCACATCGCCCGACCCGCCCGTGCCCAAGCTCGGCTCGGCGAACGGCGCGACCCACAGCCCCTCCGCGCCCGCAATCACCGTGTATGCGCCCTTCAGCACGCACACCGCGCGATACCGCTCGCGCAGCAACTCCGCGCTGCTATAGCGGTCGTGCTGCACTTGATGCGTTTCGATGTGCAGCAGGCGCGCCGCCTCGCCTGGGTGGGGCGTCAGCACGGTGTGCGTCGGCAGCGGGGTGTCCTTGCCCAGCCGCGCCAGCCAGTTCAGCCCGTCCGCGTCGATGACCAGCGGTCTATCGTGCGCGCGCCACGCCTCCAGCAGCTCCAGCATCGCCTTGCCGACCGCCTCGTGCCCGCCCAAGCCAGGTCCGAGCGCAAGCACGCTGAAGCGCGAAAGCCGCTCGGCGAGCCACTGCACGCCCTGCGGGGTGAGCGCGCCCGTGTCGTCGTCGGGCAGCGGTAGCGTCATCACTTCGGGGTAGAAGCCCGCCACCTGCGGCTGGATACGCGCGGGCGTCGCGACCGTCGCCAGCCCCGCGCCCACCCGCAACGCCGAAATCGCCGTCAGCGCAGGCGCGCCCACCATCCCGACGCTGCCGCCCACCACCAGCACATGCCCGCGATGCCCCTTGTGCGCGTCCAGCGGCAGGCAGGGCAACCGCGCGAGCGTCTCGCTTTCGGTCAGCAGGCGCGCTACACACGGCGTCGTCTCCAGTCGGCGCGGGGGAATGCCTATCGGCGCGATTGCCCACCGCCCGACGCAGTGCGCCCCGTCGTTCTGGAAGAAGCCCGCCTTCGGCAGCGCCATCGTCACCGTATAGGTCGCCCAAATCGCCGTGCCCAGCGCGACGCCCGTGTCGGCGTCCAGCCCCGACGGGATGTCCACTGCCACGACGGGGCGTCCCGACCGATTCACGGCGTCGATCGTTGCGCGCAGGGGCGGGCTGAGTTCGCCGCGTGCGCCAATCCCCAGCAGCGCGTCCACCAGCAGGTCTTCGTCGCGGAACAGCGCAGGGTCGGGCGCGTCGGGCAGCGGCAGCGCAGGGATGCCATACGCCTGCAAGATGCGCCACTGCGTCGCCGCGTCGCCGCGAAACTCGTCGGGGCTGTGCGCCAGCCACAGATGCACCTGCGCGCCTGCCTCGTGCAAGTACCGCGCGACGACCATCCCGTCCCCGCCGTTGTTGCCCTTGCCCGTCAGCACCGCCACACGCTTGCCCGCAATCGGCGCGAACCACTCCGCGATGCGCTGGAACACGCCGTAGCCCGCCCGCTCCATCAGCACCAGCGACGGGATGCTGTCCTCTTCGATGGCGGCGCGGTCTAACGCCCGCATCTGCTCCGTGTCGACAATCGGGATCCCGCGCATCATACGAGTTGGTCGATCTGCTGTGCCAGTGCGAAGTCCTTCTCGGTCAGCCCGCCTGCCGAGTGGGTGCTTAGGCGCAGTGTCACCTGCTTGTAGCGGATGTCGATGTCGGGGTGGTGGTCGGCGCGTTCCGCCAGCAGCGCGACCTGCACCACAAACCCCATCGCCTCGCGAAAGTTGCGGAAGGTGAAGGCGCGGGCGATCTCGATGCCCTCGCGCGTCCACTGCGGCACACGCGCCAGATACCCTGCCAACTCCGCTTCGGGAATGCGTTTCATAGCGCCATTTGGGATTCGGCGGAGGGCGGGGGAGTTCCTGCTTGGGGTAAACTTCTGCGGGGTGAACAACAGTGGATGCCGTGAGTCGTGCCAAGTCGCTCTGCGACAGAGGCAGAGAGCTTCACAACGCCAGACGGCTTGAGGAAGCTGTAGAAGTTTACAAAGAGGCGCTGGCAATCTATCGACAGTTGGCAGAGCAGCATCCGCACGAGTATCTCCCTGAAGTGGCGTGGACGCTCCGTGCGCTGGCGGATACTCTTTATTCCCTCCGTCGTCTGGACGAGGCAATCAATGCCTATAGAGAAGCGCTAACGATTCATCAGCAACTCACTCCAGAGGTATTCGATTCACGCTCGTCGACAGAGAAATGGGATCTATTCTCCCCGAACTTCCCGACAGTGGCGTGGCGTTTAAAATCAGTGGGTGGTACCCTAAACAACTTAGGAAACGCGCTTTTGAAGCAAGGGGATTTAAAAGCGGCTGTTGAGGTGTATCAGCAATCGGCGGAAATTTATCGTCGCTTAGTGGGCTTGTTGCCAGGAGGTGTTTTTGAATTCTTCCTTGCCTTAGTAGTTTTCAATTTGGGTGTAGCTTACAGCGAGTTATCTCTGTGGGATTCAGCCGCAAAGGCTTATCAAGAGGCGCTGCACAATTTTCAACGCAGTGTTTCCGAATACCCAGAGGCAAGCGATTTTGGTATCGCCCAGTCGCTCTGTAGGTTAGGAAAGACCCTGCATCGCTTACAGCAATCCGAGGAGGCACTCAAAGCACTCGAGAAGGCGTCCACAATTCTACGGCGATTAGCGCGGCGGCGTTCCCCAGAGTACGAACCTGAACTGGCAGAGACGCTCGTAGACCTTGGGCAAGTGCTCTTAGAGATGCGCCGACTAAAAGCGTCGGTTCAGGCATACGAGGAGGCTTACCGTATCTATCGGCGTCTGGGAAGCCAGCAGTCTCAGGAATACCAGCCGCGCTTGGAGTCTACGCGCACGCACCTGAAGCGTGCGCTTTCGGCGTGGCTCGGCTCCGAGACAGCGGCGCAGAAGCGTCTTGCCATGCTGGACAAGAGCTGACTTTTCAGAGCGCCGCGCCCGTCAGCCCGACGCCCGTAATCGCCTGCAGCCGCTGGGGTAAACTTGTGAAAGTGGCATGACTCTGGAGACGCTTCTGAACGCCAAGCGGGACGAGATACTGCACATCTGCGCGAAGTACGGCGCACGGAATGTGCGGGTCTTCGGCTCCGTCGCACGCGGCGAAGCGGACGAGCAGAGCGATATCGACTTTCTGGTGGAACTCGAACCTGGCAGAACCCTCTTTGACTTGGGGGGTCTCCAATACGATTTAGAGCAGCTGTTGCGCTGTCGGGTGGATGTCGTCACCGAGCGCGGTCTCAAGCCCCGCATCCGCGAGCGCGCGCTGCGCGAGGCTGTATCGCTTTGTTGCAAAGGCAGGTCTCTACTCCCCCGAAGATGAATAGCGACTACTTAGTTTTGCGAGGGAAGATTGTGAATCTCCGCTTCCGTGGACAGGAAGGCGAGCTGCCTGTATATTCATGGGAGAACTTCGACATAAACTCTGTCAAGCCTGCTTGCAAGGTAGTGTTCTCAGACGGTACAGCCATCGCTCTGTCGCGCTGGAGGGGACCAAAAAGAACGCGCACCTACCCCTTAGCCAGCGTGTACGAGACATACTCTTTCCGTTCGGGAAAAATCATCACGGTCATTCCTATTGTCAAAGACGAAGGCAAAGATACAAACCTTGACAGGGTGAATTTCATTACCTTGTCTTGGATGAGTCTGATGAATGTGTATATTATCCTCGCTTGGTATGTCTCGGCGAAAAAGAAGAGCCGCACTCGGATAACTGAACAGAAGCTTGAGGGAGAGCATGTCAGGTCTAAGATAGAGGAAATTTTGCAGTATAAGATGGACGCTCATCACTGGAATCGGCAACACTTCGCAAACGAATTCATACCCATCTACAGAAAGGCTATTAAGAGCTACGATAAGATTGCCCAGAGTCAGGGGGTTTTACTGCACAGCGGTAAGGTTCATGAAGATTTTATCGGGCATGTTCGCTCTGAGGCGCAGGAAGATACTTTAGACCTTGAACGGTTCAGAGAGCTTTCCTTGAGCCAGTCGCAACGCTCAGCAATTACTGAAACCTCCACAGAACATAGACTTGAGTTACGCGGCAGATTTCCCAAGCCGCTGTTCGAGATTGAGAATTATCTCGGCGGCAAGTACTACCTGACAGCGGACGAGGTGGAGTTCATCAACGAGGATGAAGTAATTATTAGGGAAAGTAAGAACACCACACGAGGGGTCTTACCTTCCATGAACGACATAAAAGACGGTCTGTTCAAACTGCTCCTATACTCCCAGCTAAGCGAACTCCATTACGAGAATCGCCGTTTGCGCTTTGCTGCACAGATACGCCTGACGGGCAAATTCTCGGACGAACTCTCTTTGCCTGCACAAGAATCACGCTTGCAAGACTTCCTTAGCCAGTTTAGTAGTAGCCGACAACGGCAATCAGTCGAGCGCAGACTCACTTGGCTGAATCGTGAGTTAGAGCTGCTTGGGATACAGGCAATTTTGAGAGGAAACACCGTATCTGCGGGAGGAGCCTTATGATAAAAAGCCCCCTTCGCTTTCCTGGTGGCAAGTCGCGCGCCATAGCGCAGATGCTGCCGCTCGTGCCTGATTTCGAGGAGTACCGCGAGCCGATGGTGGGCGGTGGTTCGCTTTTCCTTGCGCTCAAGCAGAAATTCCCCCACCGATGCTACTGGATTAACGACATCAACTATGAGTTATATTGCTTTTGGAGGGTCGCACAGGAATGTGCGGATGCCCTTGCGGACGCCGTACATAAGGTGCGCCAGAACACGACCGATGGGCGCGCGCTATTCTATCGCCTGTTGGAGCAGTACGGGCAAGGAGACGAGTTCGAGCGTGCGGTGCGATTCTTTGTATTGAATCGCATAACCTTCTCAGGCACGGTCGATTCGGGAGGCTATTCAGAGCAAGCGTTTCACAACCGATTTACTCACTCCGCTGTCGAGCGCATCAGACCGCTCGGCAACCTCCTTCGCGGTGTGAAGATTACCTGCGAGGACTACGCCCCTGTCGTCCAGCAGGAAGGCGAAAAAGTGTTTATCTATCTTGACCCTCCTTACTATTCCGTTGCAGAGTCTCGGCTCTACGGGAGGCGCGGCGAGTTGCACCTGAATTTTGACCACGAGCGTTTGAGGAGGATACTTGGTCAAACTTCTCACAAATGGCTGCTTACCTACGATGAGTGCGACTACATCCGCGAACAGTACGCCGACTACACCCAGCTGCGTTGGACGCTCCAGTACGGAATGAACAACTACAAGCAGCCTCGTGCGCGTCCTGGCAAAGAGCTATTTATTGCTAACTACGATATTGAGGGTGCAATCGCTCGCCAGCTCACACTGGTTCTTGAGCGAGGCGGGGGCGTCTACGATGTGCTGTCGCGCCGCAATGCTGAAAGCGCCTCAAATCCCTGAACGCATGAAGCAACTTAACTGCTTCGCGTTGGCACATCTCCCGTCGGTGGGGACGCCCACACCACCGCCGCGTGCCAGAGCGCCGCGCCCGTCAGACCGACGCCCGCGATTGCTTGTAGCCAGTTGTTCTGCGCGTAATGCACATAGGTGAAGTTCGCAAAGTATAGCCCCAGCGCGACCATCAGCAGCGCGACTGCCCACTCGGGCGCAGGGCGACGCCCCATCCCCAGCGCGCTGACAACGCACATCCAGCCCAGCACGAACCACAGCACGCGCTCCACCACACCCAACCCGCCCAGCGGCAACTCCAACCAAGTGGCGACCGACTTGACGATGAAATACAGCCCCAGCCCGTAGGCGAACAGAATTAGCAGCCGATGGCGCACGGCAGGCAAGAAGAAGCCCAGCCCCGCCAGCAACGCCAGCAACAGCGCGTGCCGACGCACAATCGGCACATCCTGCAGCAGAAACGCCGCCGTCAGCCCCGCCGCCGCCGTCAGAAACGGCAGCCAGCGCAACCGCCACGCCTCGCTCCGAAACCACTGCGCCATCAGTTCGGGTTCAACAGCTCGTTCAACTGGTGTTCGATAACGCTCAGCCACTGCTTCGCCTGTTCAATCTGCTGCTGGACGGCTTCGGGCGCAGTACCGCCCTGAATCGTGCGGGCGCGAATGGCGTGCATCGGGTCAATCGCCTCCAGCGCGTCCGCTTCGAAGCGCGGGTGATGGCGCTGCAGCATCTCCAGCGTCAGGTCTTCCAGCGTAATGCCCTGCTGCAGGCACTCGCGCACGATACCGCCGACAATCGCGTGCGCCTCGCGGAACGGCACACCCTTGCGCACGAGGTAGTCCGCCAGCTCCGTCGCCGTCGAGAAGTCGCCCTGCAGCGCGGCGCGCATCCGCTCGGTGTCCCAGCGCGCCTTTTCCAGCATTTGACGCATCAGGATCACCGACGGGATGACCGTGTCCAGCGTCGCGAACAGCAGCGGCTTGTCGTCCTGCAGGTCGCGATTGTAGGTCAGCGGCAGTCCCTTGAGCAGCGCGAGCATCCCCGTCAGGTTGCCAATCGCCAGTGCGCTGCGCCCGCGAATCAGCTCGGCGATGTCGGGGTTCTTCTTTTGCGGCATGATGCTGCTGCCTGTAGTGTGTTCGTCGGAGAGTTCGACATATCCGTATTCGGGCGCGCTCCAGAGGATGAGTTCCTGCGCGAGGCGGCTCAGATGCACCATCAGCAGGGCGCACACGAAGAGGTACTCGGCGACGAAATCGCGGTCGGCGACGGCGTCCATGCTGTTGGGCGCGGGCATGGCGAAGCCGAGTTCGGCGGCGAGCAGCTCGCGGTCAATCGGGAAACTCGTGCCCGACAGCGCGCCCGCGCCGAGCGGGCAGAGGTTCATGCGGTCGCCTGCGTGCGCCAAGCGCGACAGGTCGCGGATGAACGCCCAGCAGTGCGCCATCAGGTGGTGCGCCAGCGTCACGGGCTGCGCGTGCTGCTGGTGGGTCAGCCCCGGCATGGGCGTTTCCAAGTGTTGCTTGGCGAGTTCCATCAGCTGCTCGCACAGGCGCAGCAGGGCGCGGGCGAGGTCGGTAGTGCGCTCGCGCACCCACATGCGCGTCTCGGTCGCCACGAGGTCGTTGCGGCTGCGCCCCGTGTGCAACTTGCCCGCCAGCGCGCCGATTTTCTCGTACAACCGCGCCTCAATCGCCGTGTGGATGTCCTCGTAGGCGTCGGAGGGGTACCACTCTTCCGCCTCGATTTCGTCGTGGATTTCCAGCAGCGCGTCGAGGATGCGGTTCGCCTCGTGCGTGCTGAGCATGCCCGTGATGCCCATCATGCGGGCGTGCGCCGCGCTGGCGTGCAACTCTTGCTTCCAGAGCCGATGGTCGTGCTGCAGCGAAAACGAGTATGCCTCCGCTTCGGGCGAGAGTTTGCCTTCGAATCGCCCGCCCCACATTTTTCGGTCGCGACCTTGCATCGCGCGGGATTATACCTGCTGGAGGCTCATCTGCCCGCCGTGCTGCGTAAGCGCGTGCGCCAATCGGCGTTGCGGGGTGGAGAGCGGGTAGTCCGTCAGCGCGTCGGGGGCGACCCACACGGCGGCGTCATACGCGCCTGTTGGTTGCGCCTCGCCCGCGAGCCACTCGCACAGGTAGCCGTAGAGCCGAATGCGCGAGGTCGTCACGGCGTGCTGAAGGCTCGCGAGGGTCTGTAGGGGCTGAACCTGCACGCCGAGCTGGGCAGCGGCGCGCTCGGCGACGCTTTCGAGGCTCTCGCGCCCGTCGCGGGTGGCGCGCGGGAACTCCCACAGCCCGCCCCACAGCCCATCGGGGGCGCGCCGCGCGAGCAGGTAGTGACCCTCGCGCAGGACTATCGCGGAGACATCCACCCGCGCCTGCGTCGCCGTGCGGCGCGACGGCTCAGGCACAGCGGTCGGCTGACCCCGCTGGTACGCCGCGCACAGGTGGCTCACAGGGCACGCCCCACAGCGCGGCTGTTTCGGCAGGCAGACCGTAGACCCCAGCTCCATCACCGCCTGATTGAACGCGCCGGGCTGCTGCGGGTCAACCAGTTCCTGCGCGAGTTGCCAGAGCCGTTTCTGCGCGGCGTGCGCTTTGAGGTCGCCCTTGAGCCACAGCAGGCGCGCCAGCACGCGCGTTACATTCCCGTCCACCACAGGCGTCGGCTGCCCGAACGCGATGCTGGCAATCGCGCCCGCCGTGTACGCGCCGATACCAGGCAACTCGCGCAGGCGGTCGGCGGTGGCAGGGAGCTGCCCGCCGTTTTGGGCAATCTGTTGCGCCGCGCGGTGCAGGCTGCGCGCCCGCGCGTAGTAGCCCAGCCCCTCCCAGTAGCGCAGCACCTCCTCCAGCGGCGCGTCCGCCAACGCCTGCACCGTCGGGAACCGCTCCAGAAACCGCTCGTAGTAGGGCACAACGGTCGCCGTCTGCGTCTGCTGCAGCATCACCTCCGCGACCCATACGCGGTACGGGTCAGGGTTGTTGCGCCATGGGGTCGGGCGCTGGTGCGCGGCGAACCATGCCAGCAGCGCCCGACGCAACTCACGTACCCACGCTTCATCCAGCGACGCCTGCGCCACGCGGGGAATTGTACCTGTCGCCTACGCCTCGCACACGCGGCAGCTTAGCAGCAGCTCGCGGTTGAACTCCTGCGCGGCGTTCACGCTGTATTGGTAATACAGCGACTTCACGCCCATCTCTGCCGCCCGCAACAGCAGCAAGTTGATGTCGCGCACAGGCGTTTCGGGGTGAATCATCAGGTTCAGCGATTGCCCCTGATCGATGTATGCCTGCCGCTGCGCCGCTTGCTGCACCAGCGTCATCTGCGAGATTTCGCTGAAGGTCTTGAAGGTGTCGCGCTCCTCGTCGCTCAGGAAGTCCAGGTGTTGCACGGAGCCATCGCGCGCGGCGATGCTCTGCCAAACCTCGTCGGTGTCCTTGCCGCGCTCGCGCAACACCTCTTGCAGGTACGGGTTCTTGAAGGTGGTCTTCACCTTCGCGAGGTCTTTCACATGGTAGTTGCTCATAAACGGCTCGATGGAGGGCGAGACCTGCCCCAAGATGAACGACGACGACTTGGTGGGCGCGATTGCCAGCAGGGTCGCGTTGCGCCTGCCGTAGCCCTGTAGGTACTCTGGCTCGCCGAAGCGACGCGCCAGATCCATCGAGGCGTTGTAGGCGCGGTCGCGAATCGTGCGGAACACCTCCGTGTTCAGGCGATAGGCGTCCATGCTCTCGATGGGGATGCGCTTGGACTGCAACAGCGAGTGCCAGCCCAGCACGCCCAGCCCCAGCGCACGATGGCGCACGGCGAAGTTGTACGCCCGCTGCATAAACGGGATGCCCTCCACGCGCCGAATGAAGTCCTCCATCACCGCGTCCAGGAAGAACACCATCGTCTCCACCGCGTCGGTGTCTTTCCACTCGTCGTAGTGGAGTAGATTCATCGACGAGAGGCAGCACACGAAGCTTTCGTCCGCGCTGGCGGGCAACATAATCTCGGTGCAGAGGTTGGAGGCGTAGATACGCTTGCCGAGTTGTTGATAGACTTCGGGCGCGCTGTTGTTCGCGTTGTCCTTGAAGAAGATGTAGGGGATGCCCACTTCCGAGCGCGCTTGCAGCACTTTTGCCCACAGGCGGCGTTTGTCGGCGTCGCCGTCGCGCATTTGCTGCAGCCACTCGTTGCCCACGCACACGCCCCAGTAGAGCAGCTGGATGTCGCAGCCCTCGCGCTGAATCCAGAGCCACTCTTCCAAGTCGGGGTGTTCGATGTCGATGTAGGCGGCGCACTGCCCGCGGCGCGTGCTGCCCTGACTGAACACCTCGATCATGCGGTCGAACAGCTTGGCGAAGGAGAAGCTGCCGTTGCTATAGCCGTTGTCGCGGATGGGCGCGCCGCGCGGGCGCAGCTTGCCGAAGTACGCCGAAGTGCCGCCGCCCAGCTTGGTCATCATCCCCACTTCGGACGCCGTGAACAAAATGGACGCCGAGTCGTCCTCGATGTAGCTGCCATAGCACGAGATGGGCAGCCCGCGGCGCAAGCCGAAGTTCGTCCACACAGGCGTCGCCAGCGAGTACCAGCCCCGCGCCATGTAGTCATAGAACTTATCGCCAAAGCCTTCGATGCCCAGAATACCCTCCGCGTAGTCCGCAATCTGGCGGATGCGCTGTTCCGCACTCACACCTGGCAGAAGATAATCGCGTGATAGGAACCGTCGGCTCTCCTCGTTGAGCCAATAGAATGGGGGTCGCTCTGTCGATGTCCGCATGATAGCCTCCTTCAATTTGAATAGGGGGCGCAGCGACGCGCCGTGCGCCGCCACGCCCCGCTTGCGCTCCGCTCAAAACAAAGCGTCTTCGCTGAAACTTTTCATCTTTTTGGAGTAGGTGATACTCCGCTTGTTGAAAAAGTCGTTCTCTTTGGTGGCGAGCAGTTCTTCGTCGAACCAGCGCGTCGCGGCGAGCGCAGTCTCGTCTACCGTGAAGTAGGGGCGGATGCCCACACTGCGCAGCGAGTTATTGAAGCGGTTCTTCAGGAAGGCGTCCACCTGATAGCGCGGTAGGTACTCCAGCTCGCCGCGTTCAAAGATCCAGTCCAGAATGCGCTCTTCGGCATCATAGGCGCGCTCAACGGCGTGCAGAATGGCGTCTTCCGTCTCCGCGCCGAACCACTCGGGGTATTCGTGCTGCAGGATGCGCACCAGCTCCACGCCGAACATGCCGTGAATCTGCTCCTCTTTGCTGGTCGCCTCCACGATGTTAGAGACGCCCTTGAACGCGGCGCGGTGCTTGTTGAACGCCATGATGATCAGGAACTGCGAGAAGAGCGAGATATGCTCCACGAACGCGGAGAACAGCAGCACGGTGAGCGCGAACTGGCGGTTGTCGCTGCTGCGCATACCCTCTTGCGCCTGCTGGAGATACTGCACGCGGTCGATGATGGCAGGGATGCTGTGAATCTTTTCGAACTCGCCGCTTAGTCCCAATATGTCCAGCAGGTGCGAGTAGGCGTTGGCGTGGCGCACTTCGCTCTCGGCGAAGGTCATGCCCACTTCGGCGATTTCGGGTTTAGGCATGCGGTCATAAATCCGCGCCCAGAAGGTCTTCACCGAGACTTCGATTTGGGAAATGGCGAGCATGGTGTTCTTGAGCGCGTTGCGCTCGTGTGGCTCGGTGCGCGCGTACCAGTCCTGCACATCGCCCGACAGCGAGAACTCGGTATGCAGCCAGTAGGAATGACGGATGGCGTCCCGAAACTTCAGCAGGTCGGGATACTCATACGGCTTCAAATGCACCCGTTTTTCGAACAGCGCCATCGTTAGAACCCTCCATGTATGGTAGTTAATCGCGCAAAATCGCGATTTTTCTCGCCTGCAGCCACAACCTGTAGCGGTACACCTTGTTGTGGCAGCGCGTGCAGTATACCCAATCCCTTGACGCCTTTGTCAAGGGGTTAAGGGGCAGAAATGTTAAATTTGCCCCTAAATCTGGGGGATATGGGGCTTACGAGTAGGAAACCTACCGCAGCACGCTTTGCGCTCAATTGCCCCAAATTCTTGCTGTCGGAGCGGCAAATTAGGACTTAAGTCCCTAACAACCTCCTGCGGTTTTGCCTACAATTCTATAGGGCACAGGCGAAATTGCGGTGCCCGTTTGGAACACTTTAGAACGGAGGTGTACGATGCTGAAGCAACGCATAGGTTTGGTGATAGGCGCAGCAGTTGCTGTAGCGTCGCTTGTCGTGTTCAGTGGCTGTGGCGGCGGTGGCGGCGGTGGAACGCCCCCACCTGGCGGCGGTGGAACGCTTACGGGTAGCTCCGCTGTCGCCAGCTCTGCGGTCTCCCGAGTAGGGAGTGGCAGCGTTGCCAGCGTGCGCACGATACAGCAGGCTGCTCGCCCCCGTCAGGGGAACCGCAGCGCTCTCTCGCGCAGTCGGCAAGCCTTGGAGTTCGACGAGGACTACGGGCTGTACTACCGCCTCAAAATGAACCGCGATGGCGCACGAATCGAGTTCTTTGAGGACTCTGCAGGTCAGCGCCCCGCAGGAAACATTCTCTACAGGGAGACTCGGTCGTCCTACGAGTTTATCGTGGATATTCAAAGAGGGCGGCAACCCCAGCAAGCCTACTTCAAGTTGGCAGAAACGGGGCGTCCTGACCGTATCCACCTCATCGCTCGCTACAAAGACCTAAAGACAGACGAGAGATCGAGCGTCGAGGGCGAACTCGTGGTTCGTGGCGCAGCTCGCAGCCGCCAAGACGATGAAGACGACGACCCCTACGACTGGGAAGACGACTTTGACTGGGGCGACTGGGGCGGCGATGAAGACGACTGGTACGATGACTACGACTGGTGGAATGACACAGATGATGAATACTTCGGCGACGACTACTTCGGGGATGATGAATTCTTTGCAGACGAGGGCTACTTCTATTGGGAAGGCGAGTCGGAGACCGAAGTTTACGACGATATCGGCGACTTCGAGATTGTGCGCTTTGAAGGCGAGATGACCTACGAAGGTTGTGGCAAGGAGCTAAGAATCTCCGACGCGCAACTGGACTTTGCCACGGGACGCCTCACAGGCACAATCCAAGTGGACAGTGCTTCTGGCAGCATCGATTACAACTACGGAACGGCGCAAGGGCAGATTGTACTAAACACGGCGAACGGTCAGGTGACCATTCGGTTCAACGGGGATGTGATTGAGGCGCGCTACCCCGATGGACGCATCGAGCGCGTGAACGCCAGCCAGTGGGCGGATCCGTGTCAAGGGGTAGGCGGTGGTGATAACAACCAAGGCGGTGGTGGCGGCGGCAACCAAGATGGTGGCGGCGGCGACGGCAATCAGGGCAACCTGAGCCTCTCCAGTACCGCCTTCGCCAACAACGGTACGCTTCCGCTGAGGTACGCCTCCACAGAAGTTGGTGGGCAGAATGTGTCGCCGCCGCTCAGTTGGTCAGGCGCGCCCAGCGGCACGCGCAGCTTCGTGCTGGTGTGCTTAGACCCCGACGCCAATAACTTCGTTCACTGGGTGATGTACGACATCCCCGCCTCAGTGAGCAGCCTCCCCGAAGGAGTACCTCCGCAAGCGACCCTGCCTAACGGCGCGAAGCAGGGCGAGAATGACATGGGTACCATCGGCTACTTCGGACCCGAACCACCCTCTGGCGAGTTGCATCGGTATGTGTTCACCCTGTACGCGCTGTCAGTGGACTCGCTTGGGTTAGAGCCAGGCGCATCATACGGCAGGGTGAAGGAGGCTCTGGATAACCTCCGCAGCCAGAACAAGGTGCTGGGCGAAGTGCAACTCGTCGGCAAGTTCCAAGTGAACTAAGTGCTGTGGCGGGCAGCGTTGCGCTGCCCGCCGATTTGTCTTAGCACCCGCTTCCGAACGCGAACAGCACCAGCAACAGGTCGGCGTCGTCCACGCGGTTGTCGCCGTTGGCGTCTTCAGGGCGCGCACCCTGCGTCCCGAACGCGAACAGCACCGCGAGCAGGTCGGCGTCGTCCACGCAGCCGTCGCCGTTGATGTCACCATTCGTCGCCAGCACGCGCAGGGGCAGCGTCGCCTCGCCGCCGGGCACGCCATCGCCCGTTGGCAGCTGCCCAAAATACTCACCGTCCAGCGCCAGCCCCGAATCGATCGCTGTGACGCTCGGCGCAATCCGAACAGTGTAGGCGTCGGGCTTGAGCGGCTGGGCAAGTGTCAGGCGCGCGCGCCGCGTGTTGGCATCGTAGGCGAAGTTGGTGCTGACCGTGCCCTGCGTCGCGCCCGTGAGTTGCACCTGCGCACTGTTGATCTGCACAGGCGTCTGGAAGTAGAGGTCAATCTGGCTGACAGGCGATGTCGCCAGCCCAGGCGCGGGATTCATCTCCACAATCACAGGCGGTCCGGGGCGGTAGGTCTCTTGCGTCGCGCCGCCCTTGAGAATCCACTCATCGGGGTCAAACGCGAGATTCGAGACCGCGCCCGACACGGGAAGCACATAGTACTGCGTCGGCGCACTGTTCCAGATGCGCAAATCCTGCGCTTGGCTGCCGATTTGGGCGCGCAGTCCGATGGGCATCGTGTAGACGCCGTAGCTGCTCTGTTGGGTCTGGCGGATAGAAAGCAGCAGGTAGTCCTTGTTGTTCACGCGCGTAGTTGTCCAGCCCCAGTTGTAGGTCGGCGCGCCTGTGCCGTACACCCACGGCTGGAAGAACCAGTCCATCGCACCGCCCCAGAGTTCCTCCGCGACCGCTTGGAAGTCGGCGGTGGTCGCGTGGCTGTAGGCGTAGCGCTGGCGGTAGCGGGCAAGTAGCTCGAAAAACCGCTCTGTGCCCAGCACCCAGCGCAGTTGGTGCAACACCCACGCGCCCTTGCGGTAGGCGAAGTTCGAGCTGAAAATCGCGTTCACGCTGCTGGTGTCGTAGCGGTAGACGCTGCCGTTCAGGCTGCTGGGGCGGCGGTTCAGCATCGCCGTGCGCAGCGCAGTGGGGTCGCTTGCGCCGTTTTTGAACTCCTCCCACAGTGCCTCCGAGTAGGTTGCGAAGCCCTCGTTCAGCCAGATATCGCTCCAAGTCGCGCAGGTGACCATATCGCCCCACCACTGGTGCGCCAGCTCGTGCGCCGTCAGCGACTCGCCAAAACCGCCCTGCCCGCTCATCGTCTGATGCTCCATCCCGCCGCCAAACTGGAACTGATAAATGCCATACCGCTCCCGAATGAACGGATACTCACCGAACAGATTGCTGAACACTTGCAGCATCGGGATACATCGCTCCCACGCGGCGCGGTTGGCTGCCGTGTTGTTTTCGGGGTAGATGTAGAAGTCCACAGGCATCGTGCGCCCGTTATAGGTGAAAGTGCGCGACCAACTTTGGTAGTTTGTCGCGGCGAAGGCGACCAGATACGGCGCAATCGGATAGGTATGCTCGTAGCGGTAGCGGCGGCGGTTGTTGGGCAGGTCAGCGGTCTCGGTCAGCATCCCGTTGGCGACGGCGAACATATCGCGGGGCGTAATCAGCGTGAAGGTCAGCGTCGCCTTGTCGGTGTTCTCGTCTTTGGCGGGCCACCAAGTGTAGGCATAATACGGCTCGCTCAGCGTCGCCACAATCACCGCCCCCGACGAGCGCGTTGTGAAGTCTATGGAGCCGAATCCGCGCGAGACGGGAACGCCCTGATACTCCACGCGCAGCTCGAACACTTCGTTCTGCGTGTAGGGGCGGTCGAACTCGGCGCGCACGGTGGTGATGCTCTCGCGTACGAATGATATCGGGCGCCCGTCCAGTTGCAGCCCCGTGATCAGGAAGTTCTCGCGCAGGCGGAAGCGGAACGCGCTCAGCGTCGGCTGCAACACCTTGACGCGCATGAGGCACGAGCCGATCAGTGTCTGGGTGCTGGGCACGACCTCGAGCGTCAGGTCGTAGTGCTGCACATCGGTGAACTGGGGGTCTTGAACCAGTGGGGGGAACGCTGTTAGCGCGATTTCGGGATGCTTGATAGCGGCGGCATGGGCGCGCCCGCACAGGGCGCATCCCTCACTGCCTGCCCACGCGAAAAGTATGCTCCAGCAAAGCAAACTGGCTATTAGCAGCGCACGCATGCGCGTATTATACCAATCACAAGCCCACATTCATAAATACCCCCCCCCCTCCTTTAGGTTCCCCCCGCTTCGCGAGGGGAACCGCGCAGGGGTTGGTTCCCCCTGCTCGCAGGGGGAACCTGCAGGAGGGGGTTGTCAACAGCTATTTTTTGTGAACTTTGGCTCGGCGATTGATACTATACACTACTTGCTGGCGGCGAAGGTCTGCTCGGAGACCTCCACATTCGGCTTGGCGTCGAACTCCATAATTAGCACGAACGCGCCGGGCTGCTCCTCGATTTTGACCTCCGTGCGAATCTTGAGGGTGGTCATAAGCGCGGTCGCTTTGTCGATGACGATTTCCAGCCCATCCTCCTTGCCGCGCTCGTTTTTGATGCGCCCTGTCAGCACGACCTGCTTGTCGTCTTCGCGGGCGAGGCGCAGTTGCGTGATTTGCTTGCGGAACTTCTCTTGGCTGCTGCGCCCGCCCGCGAGGAACACGAGGTCGTAGGTGGGCAAAACGCCCGCGTCGGAGAGTTGCTCCAGCAGCGCGGCGCCCGAGTTGGCGACGGGCTTGGACTCGCTCCCCGCCGTGAAGGTCTGTCCGTTAGAGAGGTAGCGTTGCCCCTCGTCCTTAGCGTTCAAGTCCTTCACCAGCAGGTTCAAGCGTGCGGGTGGCTGCGCGGTGTAGGCGTAGAGGTACTTCTGGATGGGGGTTCCGTCGGGCGTGCGCGGGGTGACCATCAGCACGGTAAGCGTCGTCTTGCTCTGCAGGCTCTGCAGTTGGCTGTAGGCTTGGAAGCACTTTTGCAGCCATTCGTCGGCAGCCTTGTCCACTTGCGACCAGCCGCACGCCACACACAGCAACGCCAGTAAAACGCCGACCCTTCGCATAGCAGGGAAAGTGTACCTCACTGCGAATCGCAAGGCTGTGCGCGTGTGGGCGATTGGACTGGGGCTTATCCTGCTGCTGAACCTGCTGGGCGTCGCACGCTGGCACTACGACGACGGCTTGCAAAACAACTTCGAGAACCTGGACACGCGCGTCATCTTGCAGCGGTTGCAGCAGCCCCACTCGGTTGGGCAGTGGTTTGTGGGCAACTGGGTGCTGGGGAACGGCTTCTACCGACCGCTGCCCAGTGTGCTGTACCAGGTGGACTATTGGCTGTGGGGCGACGACTTGCTGGGCTGGAAGTGGACGAACGGGCTGCTGGCGACGGCGAACGCGCTTGTGCTGGTAGGGTTCCTGTATACGCTCACGGGGCGGCGGTCGGTTGCGCTCGCGGCTGGGTTGGCGTTCACGCTGTGGCAGACAGGCTTCGCGCCGCCGATCCCGCTCTGGGTAGGTTTCGGGTTGTTGGCGGCAGGTGTCGTGTGGGGCTACTGGCGGGGCGATTGGTGGCGTGGCGCGGTGTGGGGCGCGCTCGCCCTTGCGCTCGTGGTGGAGTGGGGCTTCATCGGCAACCTGCCCGACATCCACACGCAGCCGTTCGCCTACCGCGCGATGGGCTGGATTCCAGGGCGCACGGCAACGCTGATGGCGCTGTTCGCGCTGCTGGCATTGTGGGGCACGGCAGGCTACGCCCGCACGGGACGCGCTCGCTGGGCTGCGCTGGCGATCGGCGGTTTTGTTGGGGCGATGCTCAGCTACGAACAGTTCGCCGCGCTGCCCCTGCTGATGGCGCTGGCGGTGTGGGCGATGCGCCCGCCGCAGGCGTTGGCGATTCGCGCGGGCGCGGTATGTCTGACATGCCTGCTGCTGCTCGCGCCCTACGCCGCGTTCTATCGGGCGCACATCCCGACCCAAACGCAGTACCACCAGCAGCGCGTCAAGCGACAGAAGACGCTGCCGATGACCGCGCTCACATGGCTTGCGCCGCCCGCGCCTGAAGCGTGGACGCAGGTGGACTTGGCGCACACTGCGCCGTTCAGCCTGCTGTTCCCGTGGTTCTGGTTGGCGCAGGTGGGCTTGGCAGCGTATCTCGTCGCGCTGCGCTATGGGCTGCGCTCGCGCTTTGGGTGGTTGGGCTGGCTGGGGTCGTTGCTGGCGTATGCGCCCGCTGCGCCGCTGCTGCCGCTGATGCACTACTACTACCTGCCTGCCGCGCTGCGCGCCCTGTGGTGGGGTATACTTCTGACATGCCTGTATACGCTGCGCCCGACGAGAAGGGCTACTTCGGTCGCTATGGTGGACGCTTCGTGCCTGAGACGCTCATCCCAGCCCTCGACGAACTGACCGAAGCGTACCTGCGCATCAAAGACGACCCCGACTTCCAGCGCGAGTTGAACTACTACCTGATTACCTTCGCGGGGCGACCGACGCCGCTGTATTACGCGGCGAACCTCAGCCGCGCGCTCGGACGCCATGTCTACATCAAGCGGGAAGACCTGTGCCACACGGGGGCGCACAAGATTAACAACGCGCTGGGTCAGGCGCTATTGGCGCGGCGGATGGGCAAGCGGCGCATCATCGCCGAGACGGGCGCGGGACAGCACGGCGTTGCCACCGCTACCGCCTGTGCCCTGCTGGGGCTGCAGTGCGAGGTCTACATGGGCGCGGAAGACATGCGTCGTCAAGCGCTGAATGTGTTCCGCATGCAACTGCTGGGCGCGAAGGTCGTGCCCGTCCACAGCGGCACGGCGACGCTCAAAGACGCCACCAGCGAAGCGATTCGCGACTGGGTCACGAATGTACGCACAACGCACTACATCATCGGCTCGTGCGTGGGTCCGCACCCGTATCCGATGATGGTGCGCGACTTCCAGTCGGTGATTGGGCGCGAGGCGCGGGAACAGATTCTGGCGTATGCGGGTCGCCTGCCCGATGCAGTGGTCGCTTCGGTGGGCGGCGGCAGCAACGCGATTGGCATCTTCTACCCGTTTATCGAGGACGAGGGCGTGCGACTGATTGGCGTGGAGGCGGCGGGGCACGGGCTGAACACCGACGCGCACTCCGCCAGCCTCGTGGCGGGCGAGTATGGCATCCTACACGGTTCCGCCAGCCTCGTGCTACAGACGGAGGACGGGCAGATACGGCTCACGCACTCGGTGTCGGCGGGGCTGGACTACCCGGGCGTCGGTCCTGAACACGCCTACCTCAAAGAAATTGGTCGTGCCGAGTATGTCGCGGCGACCGACGAGGAGGCATTGGGCGCGTTCGTATGGCTCGCACGGCACGAGGGCATCATCCCCGCGCTGGAGTGCGCCCATGCGTTCGCCTACCTGAAGGACCTCGCGCCGACGCTGCCGCCTGACGCGGTGATTCTGGTGAACCTGTCGGGGCGCGGCGACAAAGATGTGGCGCAGGTCGCCGAACTGCTCACGCAGGAGGGCGCGGCGGAATAACTTGCTGTTGGGCTGACGCGCTGTTAGTCTTCCTCCCACACGAAGCGGGGGACAGGCGCGTCGCCGAAGTTGAGGCGCACCAACGGGCGGATGAGTTGGTCGTGCATCACGCGCTCGGCTAACTCGGCTCGCAGCGCACGCAGTTGCGTCTGCAGCACTTTCAGGTGAACCTGCCCCAGCGCAAGGCTGCCCACGCGCTGCCCCTCGTCGGTGGTGAGCGTCTCGCCCAGAATGCTCTTGGCGATTTCGGCGTTGTGGTGCGCCACCGCCTGCGCGAAACTCTCCGCGCCCGACTGCTTGAACTCCAGCGCGCTCACCTGCACCTCTTCGGGCACAATCATCGCGGTCTCTTGTTGCACCTTGTCCAGCGCACGCAGGAGTTCCTCTTGCTGGGCAGGGGGCAAGCCGCGCTTGTAGATGCCAATCAGCGTCGGCGAGGCATACTTCGACAGAAACAGGTCCCACTGCTGCAGGACGCGCTCTTTGCTGCGCCATGCGCGATAGGCGGCGCGCAGGTCGGATTCGCCTGCGGGCGACTCGTAGCGCGGGTTGTAGGCGTACAGGATGAACTTCTCACGGGGCAGCACAAGTTGCCTACCGTCGGGTGCGTGTAGGATTAGCGCGCGCACATTCCGATAGGCGTCCACTTCGAAGCGGAACAGGGCGGGGTTTTTGGCTTTGAAGCCGACGAGTGTCCAGTAGCCTGCGTAGGGCGGCTCGGCGCGGTAGGCGTAGAGTTTCTCCAGAATCGCGCACCCTTTGGCAAGGGCGTCCAGCACGCGCCACAGTAGCCCGAACACGCCACCTTGCATCGTCTGCAGGGTGTATTGCACGAATTCGTGGGCGCGCTGCGCGTCGGGGCTGGCGTCGGCAGGCTCCAGCCGCCACGACACGCTCAGCACGCCCCACCGCTTCAGGTTGAAGCACGCTTTGACATGCGCGTCGGTAAGCATCCGTTCGTAAATCGCGTAGCCGTGCTGGCTAACAAGGTCGTCGAACTCGGCGGGGTCGCGTTCACCGTGCGTTTCAATCTCCACAGGCGCGTACTCGCGCGCCAAGTTGACCGTGCGTTTGCGGAACCAGCGCATCATAGGACTCTCCGCTTATGGGGATGGGGTAGGCAAGGTTGGTAAACTTGGGCGGCAGGAGTTGGACAGAGGAGGGCGAAAAGGAATTGTAATGAGACTTGTGGGGCGACCGCTTTTCGGGCAACAGGGCAATCTACCCCCCTCCTTAAGGTTCCCCCCGCTTCGCGAGGGGAACCGAGGCGGGCGCGTCGCTTGGTTCCCCCTGCGTGCAGGGGGTAGAAATAACTGCCTATGCGGTGAATTTTCAACATACGGCAACTGCTACCCCCCCCTCCTAACCTCCCCCGTACACGGGGGAGGAACTGCGGCTCCCTCCCCGCGTGCGGGGAGGGTTGGGGTGGGGGCTACATTTCACTACAAAAACTTACAACTACCATGCACACACGCAAACTGACGCATGGGCAACAAGCAGGCACAGGAACGGCTCCGCCTATCGACGGCGCGTCGCCGCTAATTGCGATGCGCGGGGTAACCAAGCGGTTCGGTGCGCTGGTCGCCTGCGACGCAGTGGACTTGCAGGTCGCGGCGGGCACGCTGCACGCGATTATGGGCGAGAACGGCGCGGGTAAAACGACGCTGATGCGCCTGCTGTACGGCTACTACGCGCCCGATGCAGGCGAGATCTACCTGCGCGGCAGGCGCGTGCAGTTCCGCAGCCCCGCCGACGCTATCGCACACCACATCGGCATGGTGAGCCAACACTACAGCATCATCCCCGAACTGAGCGCGCTGGACAACCTGATTCTGGGCGCGGAGCCGACGCGCTTTGGAGGATGGCTCGATCGCCGCGCGGCTCAGGCGAAAGCCGAGCAACTCGCCGAAACGCTGCAATTCCAACCCGACTGGAACCGTCCTGCTGCTGAACTGAGCGTCGCCGCGCGGCAGAAACTGGAGATTCTCAAACTGCTCTGGCGCGACGCGGAGATTCTGATTTTGGACGAGCCGACGGCGATGCTCTCGCCGCGCGATGTGGACGCGCTGTTCGAGACGCTGCTGCGCCTCAAGGTGCAGGGGCGCACGATTCTGCTGGTAACGCACAAGTTGAACGAGGCGATGCGCTATGCGGACTTTGTGACGGTATTGCGCGGAGGGCGCAAGGTCGCCGACGCACCGATCGCCGAAGTAGACGCCCCAACGCTAACGCGCTGGATCGTGGGGGAGGATGGCGCGAGTTCCGAGACCCCCTCCTTAAGGTTCCCCCTGCAAGCAGGGGGAACCGAAGCCGTGCCTACGGACGGAACCGCGCCTGCACAAAGCGTTGCGCCTGCTCGGTTCCCCTCGCGAAGCGGGGATACCTCTGCCCACGAGCGGTTCCCCTCGCGAAGCGGGGAAGCCTTCACCCCCACGCGGTTCCCCTCGCGAAGCGGGGGGAACCCTAAGGAGGGGGGCATAGAATCCTGCTTAGTTGTCCGCAACCTCTTCGTCGCTTCGGATCGCGGGGGCTGGGGCGTGCAGGGGCTAAACCTCACGGTGCAGGCGGGCGAAATCGTCGGGATTGCAGGTGTGGACGGCAGCGGGCAGGCGGAACTGATGGACGCGCTGGCAGGGCTACGCCCCATCGCACGCGGCGAGATCCTGCTGGCGGGGCAGCCGATGCACCGCTGGAGTACCGCACGGCGCATTCAGGCAGGCGTGCGATTCCTGTTCGATGACCGCTTCCGACGGATGATGGCGCCCCAGTGGAGCGTGCTGGAGAACGCGATTCTGGGGGCGCAACGCGACCCTGAGTTGCAGACGCTGGGCTGGCTCAAGCCGCGCTCCATCCGCCAACGCGCTGAGCAACTCATCGAGCGATTCCAAGTCAAGGTGCCCTCGCTGCGCGCGCCGATTCTGCAGCTATCTGGTGGCAATCAGCAGCGGTTGGTGATCGCCCGTGCATTGTATGGTCGCCCACGCTTGCTGATTGCCTACGCGCCCACGCGCGGGCTGGACATTCGCGGCGCGGAGGCGACCTACGCCGCCATCCAAGACGCATGCCAACAGGGGATGGCAGCGCTGGTCATCGCCTTCGACCTCGACGAACTGATGACGCACTGCGACCGCATCGCCGTGCTGTTCAAGGGGGCGATTGTGCAGGAGTTCACCCGGGAGGCGTTCGCACGCAAGGCGATTGGCGCGGCGATGGTCGGCGCAGTGCAATCGGAGGCGACCCTATGAAGCCCGCCCGCTGGACAACGCGCATGGTGTTCCTGTTTTACTCGCGCCCGCTGTTTCGCGCGTGGGAGATATTTTGCAATCACGCGGCGCGGCTTTTGGCGCACAAAACGCGCATCCGCTCGCTGCAATGTTCGCGGGTGTGGGCGGAGTTGAACCTGCGGCGGATGGAAATCCAGCGGGGGCTGGGCACGATTAGCAACAGCCATGCGCATGTGTGCGCCACTTGCGGGTACTGCTGCAAGGGCACGCGCGAACGCGACGCCTTTCTGGATCGGGTGATGCTAAAGCCCGACACGGAACATATCGGCGCGCGCCGCCGCACGGGGCAGATGGTCGGGCTGACCCTTGCCCAGGCGCAGGGACTGCTCCTCCATACGGACGCTCCGCACGCAACGGGGTACTGCAGCGAGTTGACCTGTCAGGGGTGTCGCCTGCCGCAGACGCACCGCCCGATGCAGTGCCTGGCGTACTTCTGTGGCGCGGCAGCGCGCGCCCTTTCGCAAGCGGAGTGCGAAGAGGGCATTCGGCTGTTGCGTGCGCTCATGCGCTTGCAGTGGGACGCTGTACGCTTAGCCGCCCGCAGTCGGTTCGGAAGAGTTTAGGCGCGTCTCCAGCAGCCGCTCGACATACCGCGCCAGAATGTCAGTCTCGATGTTCACGCGCTCGCCGATACGCCGCGCCTGCAGGTTCGTTTCCCGCCAAGTGTGCGGGATAATCCACACGGTGAACCAGTCGTCGCCGACATCGACCACCGTGAGGCTGATGCCGTCCACAGCGATGGAACCCTTCGGCACGATGTAGCGCATGTAGCGGGGGTCATCCAGTTGGAAGCGCAGCACATGCGCGTTGCCCTCAGCACGCACTTCCACCAACCGTGCGGTGGTGTCCACATGCCCTTGCACGAAGTGCCCACCCAGTCGGCTTTCTGGGGTGAGGGGTCGCTCCAAGTTCACGCAGTCGCCTGGTTTGAGGTCGCCTAAGTTTGTGCGGCGCAGGGTTTCGGGCACGGCATCGAAGTGCAAGCGGTCGCCCTCGGCTTGCTGTACGGTTAGGCACACACCGTTGATGGCGAGGCTCTCGCCAACCCCCATCGGGAAGGCGCGTATCGTCAGCCGCGCGCCGCCGTCTGGATGATGCGTGATTGCCTCCACCACGCCCGTCGCTTCCACAATGCCTGTGAACATGGCTATAGAGTACCCGCGCGCTCCAGCAGGCGCAGGGTCATTAGTAGCCCCGCGATGGTCTTGGAATCCTTGATGTCGCCTTCCAAAATCATGCGCTCGACCTCGCGCAGCGGCGTCGGCACAAGTTCGACCATCTCGTCGGCATCCAATCCCTGTGCAGCGGGCATCAAATCCTCCGCGAGGTACACATGCAGCACCTCCTGCGAGTAGCCGGGCGCAAGATACTGGCTAAACAGCTTGCGTAGTTGGCGAGCGGTGTAGCCTGTCTCCTCTTGGAGTTCACGGCGGGCGCAGGCGTCGGGCGGCTCATCAGGCTCCAGCGTCCCTGCAGGAATCTCCAACAGTGTCTCGCCCACCGCTTGGCGGTACTGGCGAATCAGCAGCACCGTCTCGCGATCCAGCAGGGGCACGATGGCAACCGCGCCGCGATGCTCCACAATCTCGCGCCGCGCGGTGTTGCCGTTGGGCAGGCGCACGGTGTCGATGCGCAGCGTCACCACGCGCCCGCGATATATGATGTGGCTCTCGATGAGTTCCTCGTTCAGACGCATCGTCTACTCCTGTAAGGGCTTGAGGGTGCGGCTCTTGAGGCGCAGCCACTGCCAGGCGTCTTCCAGTGTGGGCGGGCGCACATACACGGCGCGGATGTTGCCGTAGCCGTGCTGCAGCAGGTGCAGGGCGAGGGCGTCGGGTGCGTGCAGGCGCAGGCGGTAGCCGTCGTGCAGCGGCTCGATGCGCACCTCCACACCCTGCAGCCCCTCCAGAATCGGCTCTGGGTCGCACGCCTCGATCTCCAGTTCGGTCGCCTCCTGCTCGGCAATCAGGCGTTCGGGGGCGTCGTCGGCGATGAGGCGTCCGTCGTCGAGCATCAGCACGCGATCGGCGCGTTCGGCAATCGCAGGGTCGCGCGTGCTAAATAGCACCGCCGCGCCGAATCGACAGCGGTCGTCCAACTCGTGCCACAGGCGGCGGCGTCGCTCGAAGTCGGCGCAGTCAAACGGGTCGTCCAGCAGGTACAGGGGGGCGTGTTGCGCCAGCGCGCCGCCGACGCGCAGCATATAGCGTTGCCCGTCCGAGAGTTCGTTCAGCGGCGCGTCCATCAGTTCGCCCAGCCCCAGCACCTCCAGCACATAGACGGCGCGGGTGAACGCGGGCGCGTAGCGCTTCAGGAAGTTGGCGGGCGTGGTTGTACGCAGCGCGCGTCCGTCGGGCAGGTCGGGCATCGTCGCGAAGTCGGCGACCTCCAGCCGCCCGCCCTCCAGCGCAACCTCGCCTGCAATCAGCGCCAGCAACAAGCTCTTGCCTGCGCCCGCAGGACCAAACAGCGCGACCAGTTCGCCGCGTTCCACCGTGAAGCGCATAGGTGCAATGCGCACGCTGCCGTGCCGTGCCGATTCGATGTCCACTGCCCGCAGCACGACGCGCTCGGTCGCCATCGCTATCGCACCACTTCGGGGTTGGTGTCGCGCATTGCGGCAAGCACCTGTTCGGCGAACCGCTTAATCGATTCGCGGTCGCGCTCTGGGTCGCCTGTTGCGGTCTTGAGAAACCGCACGAAGTAGGCGCGTTGCTGATCCATGCCTGTTAGCCGCGCCAGCAGCAGAAAGATGCGCGCGGTGGAGGTGTCGTCACGGTAGCCCAGCGGCGTCGAGTAGAAGTAGATGCCCACGGCCTCGCGCCGCTGCCCGTCCAGCGAAATCAGGCGCACGAAGCGCGCCTGTATCGGCTCGCGCTCAGGCACATTCAGCGTGATGCTTTCGTTCTCGGCGAACTCCCAGTTCTGCACGCGGAAGCAGACCTGCGGGTTATGAAACGCGCCCGTGTGGGACCCTGCGATGATCGAAAGATCCGCTTGTTCGCCCGCCGCGTTCACATAGATGCGGGCGACATACTCGTCGGGCTTGAGTTCGTTCAGCGCGGCGTCCGACATCGGGTACTTTTCCAGCAGCGACCACTCGCCCAGCGTGGCGGGGATTTTGTCCAGCGTTTTGCCTTCCTGCAACGGCTTCGGGCGCGGCATAAACTGAATCGCCAACACCAGCCCGATGGTGAGAAGCATCAGCACTGTTAGCGGCGCGCCGAACCGCCTCCAGTCCATCGGAGGCGCGGGGCGCGGCTGGATAACCTCCGCCGAAGCGTCGGATGCTGGCGACTCCTGCGCCGCCGCGCCGTTGATGGGCGTCTCTGATGCGACGCCATTTTCGGGGGTCAGCACTTCGGGCGGCTCGACCGTCGTCGTCGGCTCCTGTTGGGGTTTCATCTCTTCCATCCTAACCACCTCGCCAGCAGAAACAGGGACACGAAGGGGATCAGAATCTCCAGCGCGCCCGTCGTGGGGATATTGACTGTGCCAAAGACGGGCAGGGTCGCTTCGTAGCCCTCATGCGCCACCTTCGCTGCGTAGGGACCCCACTCGTGCCCCGCCACGCCAATCAGCGCAATCCGCAAGCCGTTCGAAATCACCGCGATCGGCAGCAGCGCGGCGGGCAGAATCAACTTCTTCCACAGCGGCATATCGACGAGCGTGAAAAAGAAAAGCAGAAAGGTCAGCAGTGCAACTGTGACCTTGAAGCCGCTACACTCCACTCCGACATGCAACTCATAGCCCGACGGCATCATGAAGGTCACTTGGCTTGTCTGCAGGATTTTGTAGAATGGGCTAAGCATCGCGATCGCCACCTCGGTAGACCAGACCTTGATGGGGTTCGTGATTTCGTCGAACACGACGGAGGGCATCGGCATCATCAGGTACAGGAATAGCAGGGGATACAGCAGCACACGCGTGATTTTCGTGCCCCACAGCAGTAGGCTGCCCGCAATCAGGAACAGTGGGAACGCCATACTGGAGACCCAACTGGAGTAGCCCCAGTGCCCCAGCAGATGGATGCCCGTCGCCAGCAGAAATAACGGCACGCCCCACCACGACGGACGCGCCTCTAACCGTAAAAGCTGTTCCCGACGCATCCAAATCATCACCAGTGCGAGCGGCGGCACAAGGTACGCATACGAGTAGTAGCCGTTTTCGTCGCCCCAGCGCGGCAGCCAATACACATGAATTACTTCCCGATAGGCGTACAAGACCAACCCCAGAAACGCAATGACCGCGCCGAGCAATATCGGCTGAGGACGCGGTAGCTTTTTCAACTCCAGCAGCAACTGATCCATCGTCGATGCCTCCTATGACTCCCCTATAGATACCCCAGATGCGCCGCGAAAAGTCCAGTATTTGTTCGCAAAGAAGTTCCAGAACAGCACAATCGCTGTCGCCGTCGCTTGGCACGCCAGAAACGCCAGACGCGGCGGCTCAGGCAGAAACGGACGCACCAACAGCGTGGTGATGGTGGAGTTCAGCAGCATGCCAATCACATTCACCGTGACGAACTTGGCGAACTGGCGGGCGCGCGCCTGCTTATTGCGGATGCGGAAAGTCCAACGGCGATTCCAGATGAAGCTATTGATGGTCGCCGTGCCCGACGAGATGACTTTCGTACACCACACGGCGGCGGCTTCGGGGCGCACTGGCGCGCCTGTGAGGTTCACGAACCCTGCGCCCAGCAGCCGCGGCAGAGGCGTGTAGTAAGTCAGCAAAAACGCCAAGCTCCAGTCGATGGCGGTGTTGGTTGCGCCAACTGTGGCGAACTTGAGGAACTGGCGTACCCCCAGCGGCAACGCTTGCACCCGTGCGCGTGTCTTCTGTAGCATGTCTACCCTCGCATCACCCACAGCACCAGCGCGCCCCACACCAGCACGGTCAGCAGAATGTGGCGGTCGGAGACGATGAGCTTTTCGGGGCTGCCGCCCGCGTCGTACCGATGCACCACGAAAAAGTAGCGCAGCAGACCGTAGGTGACCACAGGCAAAGTATACCAGAGATTCGGGTGCGCCTTCGCCGTCTCCGACAGAATCACATAAATCGCGTAGGACTGCAACGCCAGTCCCAAGCAGATGGTCAGCAGGTGTTCCAGCATGCTCGCTGAGTAGTCGCCGAGCGCGCCCCGATGGTTCACGGCGTCCTGCCCCAGCGAGACCAGCTCGTGCCGACGCTTCGCAAAGCCCAGAAACAGCGCCAGGAAAAAGGTACAGATGATTAGCCACGGCGAAATAAACGCCTCAATCAATACCGCGCCCGACACCGCGCGCAACAGGAAGCCCAGCGCGATAACCCCCACATCGAGCAACGGGATGTGCTTAAGGTAGAAGGTATACAGCGTGCTTTGCACGGCATAAACCAGCACAATCGCGCCGAAGGGCACACGCAGCCAGAACGCCAGCCCCAGCCCCAGCAGCAGCGACGCTCCTGCGCCCAGCCACGCCACAGGCACAGGCAGCCGACCCGACGCAATCGGGCGGTGCTGCTTCTTTGGGTGATGGCGGTCGCGCTCCCGATCCAGAATGTCGTTGACCAAATAGATACTGCTCGCCGTTAGGCACAGCGCAACGAAACCCAACACCGTCTGCCACACCAGCGTTGGGTTGGTAAACTGCCCTGTGAACAGCAGCGCGGCGAACACCAGCAGGTTCTTAATCCACTGATGCGGGCGCATCGCCTGCACGAGGGCGGCGATAACGCTCACTGGGTTCGCCACACTGCGCGTCTGGCTCATACGGCAATCAACTCCTGTTTATAGGCGTTTACTGTGTGTTGGATGCCTTCCTGCAGTGTGTAGCGCGGTTGATAGCCCAGCGTGCGCTGAATGAGGCGCACATCGGCATACGAGCGGCGGATGTCGCCCGCGCGCGGCGGCTGATATTCGGGTGTGAGCGGGTAGCCGACTGCCTCCTCAATCGCCTGCAGCAACTCCATCAGGGTATAGCGTGCGCCACTGGCGAGGTTGAACACCTTGCCCACGGCGTCGGGATGCGTCGCGCCCAGCCAGATGCCCTGCAACAGGTCGTCGATGTAGATGAAATCGCGCACCTGCCTGCCGTCGCCGTAGATAATTGGCTTGCGGTCGGTCAGCGCGGCAGTAATCCAGCGCGGCACGACAGCGGCGTACTGCGAGCGCGGGTTCTGGCGCGGTCCATACACATTAAAAAAGCGGAAGCAGACAGTTGGCAGCCCGAACACACGCCAGTAATCGCGGCACAGCAGCTCGCCGTAGTATTTGCTCCAGCCGTAGGGCGAGATAGGTGCGGCGTGCATCGTCTCGCGCTTGGGCAGGCGCGGCGAGTCGCCATATACTGCCGCCGACGAAGCGAACACGAACCGCCGACACCCCTCGTGACGCGCCGCCTCCAACAGCAACTGCGTGCCGTACACATTCACCTCAAAGGTCTCTACGGGCAACTCCATCGAGAGGGGCACAGACACCTGCGCCGCCAGATGGAACACCCGCGTGCAGCCGTCTATCGCCTCGCGCACGGTTGCGGGGTCGGCGACGCTGCCTTGTATGAACTCGATGTCGGCAAGTACCTCGCGCAGGTTGTCCAGCACGCCCGTCGAAAGGTCGTCCAGCACGCGCACCGCGCCGTGCTGCAGCAGGAACCGCGTCAGGTGCGAGCCGATGAAGCCCGCGCCCCCCGTCACCAGAAACCGTTCGTCAGTACGCTCCATCGCCTTTTAGGATGGCTGGTATCGTGCGGAGCAGGATTTGGATGTCCAGCCCTAGCGAGATGTTCTCCACATAGTAGATGTCCAGCCGCATCCACTCGTCGAAGGTTAGGTTGCTGCGCCCGCTGACCTGCCATAGCCCTGTGCAGCCCTGCGGCACCGCGAACCGAGTGTAATATTCCACCTTATCGAAGCGATTTACATCATAGGGCGCCATCGCGCGAGGTCCCACAAGGCTCAGGTCGCCCTTCAGCACATTAAACAGCTGTGGCAGCTCGTCAAGGCTGTATTTGCGGATGAATCGTCCGACGCGGGTCATGCGCGGGTCGTGGCGGATTTTGAACGCGCCGCCCTGCTTTTCGTTCATGTGCATAATCAGCGGCTGCAGCTCTTGGGCGTTGCAGCGCATCGAGCGGAACTTATACATAATGAACGGCTTGCCGTAGCGTCCCAGCCGAATTTGGCGGAAGAGGATGGGTCCAGGCGATTCAAGGCGGATGAGCAGGGCGATGATGAGCATGACGGGCGAGAGGATAATTAGCGCGAGTGATGCTCCCACGATGTCGATAAGTCGTTTCCAGAAGGCGTGCGGGATGCGCACTTCGGGGATATACTCCGCGAAGGGCGAGTATTCAGGTGCGTGCGGGCGCAGGGTCGTCTTGCCCGCCGCCGGCTCCAGAACGGTGCTGCTCGGTCGGCTTGCCATAGGTAGCTCCTTTCAGAAGGGGGCGCGTCGCTGCGCCCCCCGAATCAGCATGATTAGTCGCGTGGCGTGGTCTGTTCGGGTTCGGAGTCGTCCACGCGCGTGCTGGCGGCTGGAAGCGCGGCGCGCGTCGCTACGCCGTTGCGGCTCTCCAGCGCGCGGGTGTAGCCTTTCTGGAAGTGGCGGTACACCACGCTGTCGTCGAGGCGTACCTTGTTCAGCACCACGCCGACGAGGTTCGCCTCGTGCTGGCGCAGGCGCGACAGCATCTCACGGGTGGCGTCGGTCATGCCGTTGCCTGCTGCATGCACAATCAGCACATTGCCCGCCGCCAGCCCAATCACCGTGCTGTCGGCGAAGGTCGCCGCCGAGGGCGTGTCGATGATGATGAAGTCGGCGACCTTTTTGAGCGTCTCCAGTAGGGTGTGCATCTGAGGCGAGCGCAGCAGGCGCACGGGGTTCTCCACAGGCGAACCCGCGCCGATGAACACCAGCCCCTCAATCGGCGTCTGTTGCACCGCCTGCTCCAGCGACGCGCTCTCCATCAGGATGTCGCTTAGTCCTGGGTGGTTCACATCGCCGCGCACAAGGCGATGCAGTTGCGGGTTGCGCAGGTCGCCGTCGATGAGCACCACGCGCGCGCCGTCCCGTGCAAGCGTGAGCGCGAGATTGTAGGCGACGGTCGTGCGCCCCACATCAGGATCCGCGCCCGTGATGGCGACGGCGGGCCCGTTCAGCCGCCCGTTCGCCTCCAGCAGACTGGTGGAGAGCAGTTGGTACGACGCGCTGAGCGGCGACTGCTCCGCACGGTCGCGCGAGAGCAGTGCGCGCGCCATACGCGGCAGCGCAGCGACCACGGGGATGCCAAACAGCGACTCCGCCTGACTGGGGGTGTAAACGCCCTGATCGACTTGCCCCAGCAGCAGCACCAGCCCTGTAGAGAGGATGAGGCTGAGCGCGAACGCGAGCGCAACGCGCAAAGGCAGGTTCTTATCCACAGGGCGTGCGCCGGGACCGTCGATGATTTTCACGAAGCCTGCGGTCTGCAGCTCGCTCTCGCGGGTGAGCGCCTCGTCGAGTTTCTGCTTGAGCAGGCGCACCTTGCCTTCCGCGAGTTGCACCTTGAGCGTGAGTTCGTCGGCGGCGCGTTGTCGTTCGGGCAGACCCTCTAAGCGGGAGCGCATCTGCGCCAGTTGCCCGCGCAGTTCGTTCACGCGCTTCTCGGCGACCTGTGTTTCGACCATCGCCTGCAGGTAGTCGCGCTTGAGCGCCTCGTAGAGGTTGTTCAGCCCTGTGGTTTCGGCGTCCAGAATCATCGCCTGCTGCTCGCCGAGCTGTCGCTCCAGCTCCTCGATGCGCCCTTTAATGCGCAGCACTTCGGGGTGGTTGTCGCCACGCCCCTGAGCGATCTGTGCCTGTAAGTCGTTCTGCGCGCGCGCCAACTCGGATTGGAGTTGTTGCAAGATCGGGTTGGTGCGCACAACCTTACTGAGCCGTTTGTATTCGCCTCCGCCGGGGCGTCGCTCCTCTTGGCGCAGTTGTTGAGTCAGCCGCGCCAGACGCGCCGCTGCCGATTGCCGAGCAACCTCAGCATCATAGAGCTGCGTTTCCAAGCGCGAGATAGACTGCAGCAGGATGTTCGTCTGGTTCTGCGACTGGATAACATCTTTGTTCTGGTTCAGGTACTCGCTCAGTTGGCGGGTGGCGCGCTCATACTCGCGTTGCGCCTCACGATACTGCTCCTCTACGAACTCGCGCGAGGGGCGGGCGGTCTGGCTGTTGAGCGCGCTGTATTGGTCTTGGAACTTGCGCAGCAACACATCCATCGCATACTGCGCTTGTCGGGGCGCGACTTCGATATCGCCCTGCGTCTTGATGACGATGCTCAGGTACTCGGTGTTTGGGATGGGCTTAATCTCCGTGCGGCGCACGAGGTCAACTACGCCTGCGAAGTCCTGCTCGTTCAGGGGAACGGTCTGCTTGATGCGCTCGCCAGGTGCCCACTGCCCGCTGTCTTTAAGCTCGCGCCAAGTGCTTAGTAGCACCCCGTAGCTTCCGACGATATTCGCAATATTCTGCAGGCGCGTAATCAGGTCCACCTGCAGCGAGTACGGATCGGGATAGATTACCGTGCGGTTCGCTTGGAGCGAGCGGTACTCCGCAATCACGGCGTAGCCTTCCCACTCACGCGGCTGCGAGTAGAAGTAGGCAAACACTGTACCCGTCACGATACCCGTGATGAGGCCAATCAGCCACCAACGCCGCTTCAATAACTTGATTGCTTGCCACAAGTTCATGGGTTATGCCTCCCTCGTTAGGGTCGCCAGAGCGAGCGACCATAATCCAACTGGCGTAAGATCCAAAATATGGACAATACGCGGTACACCTGATCGAAGTTCGGCGTGTTGGTCTCCGAAACATAGATCACATCGCCGGGTTGGAGTTCGATATTCTGCTTCATATCGCCTTTGTTGAGCAGGCTCACCAAGTCAACGCGAATGCGCTCCTCGCTGCCGTCGGGTTTCTGGCGCACCACGAAGGTTTGGCTGAGGCGCGCGCGTTCGGTTTCCCACGCCGCTTGCGAGAGCGCGTCCAGCACGGTCAAGCCCGGACGCCAAGTGTACAGTCCCGGTCGCTTGACCTGCCCACCCACAAAGTAGCGGTTCTGCGTCTCTTCGGGCACATAGATGGTGTCGCCGTCCTGAATGGGGATGTTCTGGCTAAGGTCGCCCTCATAGAGCAGGCGGTACAGGTTCAGGTTGATTTTCGTGCCGTCCGCGCGTTGCATCCACGAATCTTCCAAGCGTGCGCGTTCGGGGTTCACCCCGCCGCCCAGCGAGAGCGCGTCCAGCACACGGTCGCCCTCTTTGAACTCGAAAGTGCCTGGGCGCTGCACAAACCCCAGCACTGACACGCGCGGGCGGTGGAACTGGAAGATGGTCACCGAAACGCGCGGCTCGCGCAGGATGTTCAGTTCGCGGAAGCGGCGTGAAATCAGTTGCTCCAGTTCGGTGGTGGTCAGCCCTGCGGCGTGAACCTCGCCGATGGTAGGCACAGAGATTTTTCCGTCGCGTGAGACCAGCGCCTGCTGCACAGAAAACTCAGGTTCCCCAACCACGCTAATCCGAATCACATCTTCTGGGTGGAGGCGGTATGCGCCCTCCACGCGCTGCGCTGCCAGTGACGCCAGCAGCGCCAGACTCAGGCACAGCATTAGCCATCTCATCATACTTCCCTCCCGTACGGGTATCCCATGCGTTGGCACAGCAACTTTCGTGCCATCTCGTTCCTCCGAATTCATTCGGAATTATCGGCGCGAAGTTTCGGGATTTTTACCTTCCGCCGATTGATTATACCCGTCTTCGCGCATCGGCGCACGGGCGGGTATACTTTAGGCGCGCAAGGAGCGCACTACGAAGGAGGAGGCGACTATGGAGGTCTTACAACTTGTTTCCTACGCCGCTCCCGTGCTTGGCGGGGCGGGCATTTTATTAGCAGGACTGAATTACTGGATCGTCACGCGTCGTCCCGAAGGTACGGACGCCATGCGCACCTACGCGCAAGAGATTCACGACGGCGCAATGACCTTCCTGAAACGAGAGTATTTCGCGATTACGCTGTCTGCATTGGTGCTGTCTATCGTGCTGACCGTTGCGTTTTACCAGACCGCTCTCCTGATTGGCGTGGCGTATCTGTTTGGCGCGTTCAGCTCGATGCTGGCGGGCTTTATCGGGATGAAGGCGTCCACGCGCAGCGGGGTGCGCTCGACGGAAGCGGCGCGCGTCGGCGGGATGGGCGAAGCGCTGGTGGTCGCGTTCACAGGCGGCTCGGTGATGGGGCTGTCGGTCGCCGCGCTGGGACTGCTTGGCGTCGGGCTGATTATCCTGCTGGGGCAGGCGAACCTCGCGACGCTCGCACAGTACCTTACGGGCTACTCGATGGGCGCGTCGTCGGTCGCGCTGTTTGCCCGCGTGGGCGGCGGCATCTACACCAAAGCCGCCGATGTGGGCGCGGATCTGGTGGGCAAGGTAGAAGCGGGCATCCCCGAAGACGACCCACGCAATCCCGCCGTGCTGGCGGATAATGTCGGCGACAATGTGGGCGACACCGCTGGGATGGGCGCGGATCTGTTCGAAAGCTATGTCGGCTCAGTGATTGCCGCCGCCGTGATCGCCGTGACCTTCTACAGCGACAACCCGCTGCCCTACATCATCTTGCCGCTCGCGTTGATTGCCTTCGGGCTAATCGCCTCGGTCTTAGGCGTGTTCTCGATTCGGGTATTTCGCGGGATGGATCCGCAGCTTGCGCTCAACGGCGCGACGATTGTGTCGATTCTGCTGTTTCTGATTGGCGCGGCGGGAATTACGAACCTGATAGTGGGCAACCTTGCGCCGTATTGGGCGGTGCTGGCGGGCTTGTTCGCGGGCGTGTTCATCGGCGCGGTCAGCCAGTATTACACCAGCGGTTCGCCCATTCGCGAGATTGCCAAGTCGTCGCGTTTCGGCGTCGCGCCGAACATCCTGTCGGGCATCGGCGTCGGCTACCTCAGCACCGTGCTGCCGCTGCTGGGCATCGCGGGCGCGATTTGGGTGGCGTTCGCGACGAACGGGCTGTACGGGATTGCGCTGGCGGGCGTCGGGATGCTCGCGACGATTGGCATCGTGATGAGCACGGACAGCTATGGACCCATCGCCGACAACGCGGGCGGGATTGCGGAAGTGGCGGGCTTTGGCGAGAGCGTGCGCAAAATCACCGACAAGCTTGACTCGCTGGGCAACACGACCGCCGCGATTGGCAAGGGCTTCGCGATTGGCAGCGCGGCGCTGACCGCGCTCGCGCTCTTCGCCGCCTACCAGAGCCAGACAGGACTGCAGGCGATTAACCTCGTGAACCCGCTCACGCTGATCGGGCTGCTGGTCGGGATTGCGATGCCGAGCCTGTTCGCCGCGCTCACCCTCAAAGCCGTCAGCCGTGCCTCCGACCAGATGGTCGAAGAGGTGCGCCGCCAGTTCCGCGAGCTGGGCTTGCTGGAAGGCAAGGGCAAGCCCGACTACAACCGCTGCATCGACATCGTGACCCGTGCCTCCTTGCGTGAAATGATTCTGCCAGGCGCAATCGCCGTTATCGCGCCACTGGTGGTCGGCTTCGCGCTTGGCGCAGAGGCGCTCGGCGGATTCCTTGCAGGCGCGCTCGGCATGGGCGTCGTCACGGGGCTGATGATGGCGAACGCAGGCGGCGCATGGGACAACGCCAAAAAATACATCGAAGAAGGGCACGAGGGCGGCAAGGGCAGCGATGTCCACAAAGCCGCCGTCGTGGGCGACACCGTCGGCGACCCGTTCAAGGACACCACAGGTCCCAGCATGAACATCCTCATCAAGCTCATGAGCATCGTTGCGCTGGTGTTCGCGCCGCTCTTCAGGGGCTAACACCGCCCGCCGCTGATACGACCACTGTGAGGGAACCGCATCCGTACCCTGTTGTCAGTGAGGGTGCGGTTCCCACGCCCATTCAAAGCCCCCACCCCTTGATTCTCACGGGCGGAATCGGGTATACTTCACTTAGCCAACCCATCTGGTCTAATAAGTTGATAAGGAAGCTTGCGATGCGAGCACGATGGAACCTGATTGCGTGGGGCACCTTGACGACAGTGTCTGTCGCGCTTTTGGCGGCGTGTGGCAACCAGAGTGCGCCGTCAACTCACGGTGCGGGCAGCGAAACCACTGCCAAGCCCGCCGAGACCAAGTCCGAAGCGCCCAAAGACCCTGAAGCCGCCAAAGGCAAACTCGTCTTCATTCAGGTAGGCTGTAACGCCTGCCACATGAACAAAGCCGTCGGCAACCAGTACCCTGACCTACGCGGGCTGTATGGCTCGGAAGTCAAACTCAAGGATGGTACGACCGTCATCGCTGACGAAGCCTACCTGCGCGAATCGATTGTCAACCCCAACAAGCAGATCGTAGCAGGTTACCCGCCCACGATGCCGCCCTACGACTACTTGAAAGAGGAGCAAATCAACCAACTCATCGCCTACATCAAGTCGCTCAAAGACGAGAAGCCAGAGTTCGTGAAACACTGAAGACGGTAGAGGGCAACCGCTGAGGATTGCCCTCGCATAAAACCGCAGGAACCTCGCCCCAGCGCGCGAACTTAACAAGTGGGTGAGGTTGTATGCGCTACCAGCGAGTGATTTGGGCTTTGGTGGGTCTGTTCGCGTTTGGGGTCGCGCTGGTTCTGGTGATGACCCGCGCGGCGCGTCGGGAGCCGCCGCCCGTGCCGAGCCTTGTGCGGGAATCGCTGGGGCAGTTCCCCACGCCGCCTGGCGCACGCGAGGTCGTCGCCGCGTTCCCGGTAGACCTGGACGACGACGGCAACCACGAGGTTATTGCTGTGCGCCAACGGCTCGGCGCACGGCAAGGCGACGCCGCCCTCTGGAGCGACCTGAAGGGCAAGTTCGAGACGCTGCCGATAGCCGTGTTTTGCGAGCCTACCTACACGCCCTTCCCACCCCACGAAAGCAAACGCTCCACGCAACCCATCCTGCAGCGCGAGCTGCTCGGTTGGGACGCGACCACCCAACGCCTGACGCGCCTGCGTCGCGACGGAGGCAATTTCGCCTTGACAGCAATCAGCGAGGCGCGCTCCGAGCGGTTGCCTTACGCAACGCTCTTCGACGCCGACGGCGACAGCGCACCTGAAACCCTGTTGGTACGCCTTGCCCCGCGCCCGATGGCGTTCCGCCTAACCCCAGAGGGACGCTGGCAACCGTTGGCAGAGCCTGTACCTGATCCAAGCTCAGTAATTGCGCAGTTGCAAGACCAAGTCTCTCTGAAACACCGCCAACCATCAGGACAGTTGCAGATTAGCACGCCTGCCGTGTTTCTGTACCAGCTGCCGCGCCCTACGGTGTCGTTGCCCGACGGCGACGGGGACGGCAAACCCGAACAGCTCGATGTGCTGCAGCGCACAATACGCCTCTCCCGCGGCAAGCAGATTCCGTTCCCGCACCCGTTCACCGCAGGCGAGCAGTGGCTCGTCGCCGAGCTGGACGGCACCGCCCCGCAGGAAATCATCTACGCCCGACAGAGCGGAACCCCAGCGAACACCCTGTTCGAAATCACAGTGTACCACCTCAAAGACGGGAAACTGCATACAATCCTCACGCATAGCCTTCCGAAGGAATATTACCTTGCGCTGGAGGCGATGGATGTGGACAGCGACGGGCGCGACGAACTCATCACGAACACTGTCGAGTCGGGCAACCGTGCGCGCTGGACAGTCTGGCGCTACGCCGACGGCGCGCTGGTGGAGCGATCAGGCGAGCATCGCACGAGGCTGAGTAGACTCAAGGACGCCGAATGGCTGATGCGCGGCAAGCGCACGCTTGCAGCAAACACAACGCACACACAGCTGCGTGGCTTTCAGTTCAATCCGCCCGATTCGGAGACGGGAGCGACGCTTATTGACGATGCACCACCAGTGCTGCAAGCGGCAACGGTGCTGGCGGGCGTTCCCGACGGCGACGCGGCGGCAGACCCTGCGCAGTGGGCTGTGCTTGACCTCGAGGGGCGCGTCGTCTGGTTCGGCGACTACGACTCAGACGGCAACGAGGAGTATGTGCTCAGCCACACTGCAGGCGGAGGCATCGCACAGTTTCGCGACGGGCAGTGGCGGTACACGCCGCTGCTGACGGGCGAGCCGATTGTGGCAGCGTTTCCCGCGCAGCGCAACGGACAGCCGACGCTCATCATCGTCTACCGAAACGGTGCACTGGAAGCCATCCGCCTCGCAAGATAAACCGCTAAATCCCAACCCGAATCGCCGATTCTATGCCCAAACCCTTGAAACTTTTGCAGGGCGCATGGAGTATAATTGGCTATCACACTTTCAGGGGGTATAGTATGACCAATACCGCTGTCAAAGAGAAGGTTCGGGTGAACGACACGGAGTTCGAGATTACCCTCAAGCCCGTTCTGCCGCAGACGGAGAACGACCCGATGGTACTCGACCAGCCGTTGCCGACGCCCGACGAGGTGCTGGAGCGCGTGCCCTCCATCGAGCGGCTGCCGCGCTGGGAAGACGGCGCACGCTAACCGATGAACGCGCGGCTACAGCGAATCATGACGGAAGTCGCGCTGGCTGCCGTCCGCTATTCGGCAACGCATAGCGCGCACTACGACGACGAGGCGGGGAGCTGGGTCATTATCAAGGATTTCCCACTGCCTGCAGGATATAACTACACGCACACCGATGTGTTGATCCTGCTGCCTGGCAACTACCCGCAGACGCCGCCCGACTGGTTCTATGTGGATGCGGAACTGCTGCTCGAAAACGGCGACGAGCCTGACCATGTGTTTTACGACGACATCAGCTTCGATCCGAACGAGGAGTGGTTCGAGGACGCCCCGCCGCAGATGCGCGGCTGGACGGGCTGCTGCCTGCACATCTACGACTGGAAGCCCGCTGCCGACCCGCTGCAGGGGCACTCGCTGCTAAGTGTGTGCGAACTCATCAAGGAGGCGTTCGAGCGGTGGAAGTGAAACCGAATCACGCGCCTGTGCCTGTGAAGTTGGAATACTCGCCGATGGTAGGCGAGGTTCGCTTCCCGCAGGCGATCTGGGAGCAACTGCGCGCGACGCTGCTGGCGGATCTTAGCCGCGAGACGAAGTGCTTCGTGCTGTGCCGCACGCTGGAGAGCAGCGGGCGCGTGGTGTTTCTGGCGCGTGAGGTCGTGCCCGTGCCCGACGAGGCGTATGCGCAGCGTTCAGCAAGCCTCGTGGAGACGCGCCCTGAGTTCGTGCACGCGCTGCTGGTGCGCTGCGCCCGCGAGGGCTACGCGATGCTGGACGCGCACACGCACCCGTGGACGACGCTGCCGCGCTTTTCCGCCATCGACGACCGCAGCGACCTGCAGAAGTTCCAGACCACGCAGCCGATGTCGCCCCCGTTTCGGCACGGCAGCCTCGTGTTCGGCTGCGATATGAGCTTCGAGGGTCGCTTCTGGGACTACACCCGTGAAGCGATGGCGACCATCACGCGCCTGCAAGTGCTGGAGACGCCCCCGCGTACGCTGTACGGCACCGACTGCCAGCCCCCCAACTGGGTGCGCACGGCGCAGGCGGTGTACGACCGTCAGGTGCGCGCGTTCGGACTGGAGGGGCAGGCGATGCTCAGTCAGCTGCGCGTGGCGGTGGTCGGCGCGGGCGGGCTTGGCTCGCAAATCGCCAACGCGCTCGCGCTGCTGGGCGTCGGACACCTGCTGCTGATTGACCCCGACCGACTGGAGCTGAGCAACCTGAACCGTGTGGTAGGCGCGAGCTATGCGCAAGCGGTGCGCGGCTGGCGCAAAGTGCGCGCGTTGGCGCAGCGGCTCAACCGCGCGCGCCCGCCCGAACGACGCACCGTTGCCCCGCTGCCGCTGGATGTGCGCACGCGCGAGGCACTGGCGCACCTGCTCAGCTGCGACCTCATCGTCGGCGCAGTGGACAGCGCGGTCGCACGCCAGTACCTCAACACCGTCGCCATGTGCGCGCTGATTCCCTACCTCGACGCGGGCGTCGGCGTCCGCAGCGAGAATGGACGCCTCGCACAAGGCGGCGGACAGGTGCAGGTGGTCATCCCTGGCGCAACAGCGTGCCTCGCCTGTACCGAACGCGGCATCCGCCAAAGCGTCGAAGAGCAACTCACCCCCCACCAGCGCGAACTCTCCATTCGCGGGGGCTACATTCAGGGCGAAGCGATACCCAACCCACAGGTGGTGTTCCTCAACGGCGTCGTGGGAAACCTTTTGGTGTGGGAACTGGTAAAATTAGTCACGCGCTGCGCGCCTGTCCAGCCGTACCTCTACTACGACCTGCTGGGGCAGCATGTGTTTCCCGCGCGCGCCGAGCGCAACCCGAACTGTCTGCTCTGCGCGGCGCACCCCGACAGCCTGCTGGGGCAAGGGCTGCATGGGCTAATGGGCTACCTTAAGCCCGCGCGCGCCCCAACAAGCAAACCCATCCCAACACCGAGAGGGCAGTAACCGATGGCGAGGCCGATTCCGTTCAATCGGCGATGGCTGCAGAATCAGCAGGCGCGCGCAGAGGCGGCGGCTGAACCCGACGCTGCGCCGCTCCCTGCAGAACCGCCCGCGCCGCCTGTCATCCGAGAGCAGGCACAGAGCCTGCGGGCTGTCGTTTGCGCCGCGCTGGATGTCCCCGAACCCGACGACGAGGTAGACCCCATCGAGCTCGTGCGGGCGTATCTCCAAGAGCTGCCGCGCGAGGCGGACGCCGTTCTCTACGCGCGGTTCGAGAGCCAGTGCCCTGGCTGCGGCGAGCCAATCCGTGTCGGCGACCCCATCGTGCGCCACCCGCAGTGGGGACGGTATGTGCATGCCCACTGCCGCAACCGCCAGCAACGCGCCGCAGTCGCCTACACCATCGTCGCACGCTACCCTGGCGTATGCCGACACTGCGGGCAGCCCGTCCACCCCGGCGAGCGCATCACACAAGTTTCCCGACTGGGCTGGGTTCACGAGCCGTGCGCGCAGCAGCGTCAGCGCGACTCGTAGCGCCTGTGCAGGAACCGTCGGCGGCGGCGCGAATATCGCCTCGTGTTCGAAACGCAGCTGATTTTCCCGCTCAACGGCTGGCACAATCACGCCTCCAGCCTCGTGGAGTGCCCGAACGGCGACCTGCTGGCGTGCTGGTTCAGCGGTTCAGGCGAGCGCACAGCGGACGATGTGCAGATTCTGGGCGCGCGCCGACGCAAAGGCGCAACCCGCTGGAGCCAGCCGTTCCTAATGGCGGACACGCCCGACTACCCCGATTGCAACCCTGTGCTGTTCATCGACGCGCGGCGACGATTGTGGCTGGTGTGGATCACCATCCTGAACCACCGCTGGGAAGGCTCGCTGCTGAAGTACCGCATCAGCACGGACTACCAGCGTGCGCTCGCGCCGCGCTGGACTTTCGGCGATGTGCTGCACATCTCGCCCGACGCGCGGTTTGTGGAGCAGGTAGAGGCGTGGCTGAAGCGGTTGGAGGCGCAAGGCGCGTCGCTGCCTGCTGCGCTGCGCCCACGCTTGGAGGTCTACCTGCAGACCGTGCGCCAGAACGCCCGCGACGAACTCTCGCGTCGGCTCGGCTGGATGACGCGCATCCCGCCGCTGATCGAGGGCGAGCGCATCTACCTGCCCCTCTACTCCGACGGGTTCAGCTTCTCGCTGGTGGCGATTAGCGACGATTCTGGCGGGCGGTGGCGCGCGAGCAGTCCGATTCTGGGCGCAGGCGCGGTGCAGCCCAGCCTGCTGCGCCGACGCGACGGCACGCTCGTCGCCTACATGCGCGACAACGGTCCCCCGCCCAACCGCGTGTTCGTCGCCTACTCGCGTGACGACGGCGAGACCTGGACAGAAGCCGAGAAGACCAGCCTGCCCAACCCCGGCTCCAGCGTCGCCGCGCTCGCCCTGCGCACGGGTGAGTGGCTCCTCATCGGCAACGACACCGAGCAGGGACGCCACCAACTCGCCGTCTGGCTCTCGGAAGACGAGGGGCGCAATTGGCGACTCGCCCGCCACTTGGAGCGCGACGAAATGGGACGCGGACGCTACGCCTACCCATGCGCGATTCAGGCGCGCGACGGAACGATACATGTATCCTACAGCTACGCGCTGGAACGCGACGACCTACCCCGCGACGAACAGGGCAGACCCAAGCGCAGTGCCATCAAATGGGCGCACTTCGACCGCGAGTGGCTACTGCAGGGGAACCAATCCAGGCTTGGTTCCCCCTGATTCAAGGAGAGGGTGAGAAGGCAAAACGCCAAATGCGCCCCGAAGAATCGAGGCGCACACTGCGAATGGCGCGGAAGTGGCTGGGGTGCGGAACTCCACACCCCAGCCACAGACTGCAGATTTTAGTTCGAGCGGCGGCGCAGCGCCAGCAGACCCATCAGACCTGAACCCAGCGCAATCATGCTCGCAGGCTCAGGAACGATGGTCCAATTCGCGGGAATTTTTAATACCAATCACCGAGCCAGAGTTCATAATTGCCCCCCTCCTACAGGTTCCCCCCGCTTCGCGAGGGGAACCGAGCCGCGCGCCCGTTCGGTTCCCCCTGCGAGCAGGGGGAACCTTAAGGAGGGGGTTCTCGTTCATTCGTGCTTTTACGAACTCTGGTTGCGCGATTGGTATAACCTCGATTGGGGGGACGCCTGTTGCCCCTGCCCGCAGGGTACACTAATGCCTGCACAACAACGGAGGCAACCAAACCCTATGCGAGCATCGCACTACTTTATGCCGACCTTGCGTGAGGCGCCCGCGGAGGCGGAGCTGCCGAGCCATCGCCTGCTGCTGCGCGGGGGCTTCATCCGCAAACTCGCCGCAGGCGTCTACACTTACCTGCCGCTCGGCTGGCGCGTCATCCGCAAAATCGAGCAAATCGTGCGCGAGGAGAGCGACCGCATCGGCGGGATTGAACTCTTTATGCCCGCGCTCGTGCCCCAAGAGCTACTGGACGAGACGGGACGCAGC
>Ga0272449_1000344_pt1 | contig 55822 bp, 40 predicted proteins | sample YNPCB0241_FD_198679 | JGI IMG/M metagenome (GOLD analysis project Ga0272449, IMG submission 198679) | Hot spring sediment microbial communities from Yellowstone National Park, WY, United States - YNP-CB-024-1 | ecosystem: Environmental > Aquatic > Thermal springs > Hot (42-90C) > Sediment...
ATGGATCTGGCAACGCTTGCCCGCATAGCTACTCGGGACGATGGCCAGAGCGTGCAATTTTAAGGGCTTGGACGCCGAGTCAGCACTTGTGGTTCTAAGAAAATTCCGGGCGTATTCTCGCTCGCAGCGGCAAGGCCTTCGGTTGAGAATTGCCCCGCAGGAGAGTTCAGGCCCCCAGGGAGCCATAGGGGATGCTTTGCGAATGAGCTAAAAAGTTGGTTTCGTCCGTTCGAATGAACATCACGTCTGGTCGTAACCCTGCGAGGAAGGATTTAGCCTATGCGATCCATGTGCCTTCGTCTTGGCCGGTTTGCCGCAGTTGCGGCACTGTTGGCGTTGATGGGAGGATGCTCCTCGGGAGGAGGGAGACCGGCGGAAAAGACTTATCCGGTCTCCGGGACGGTTACGCTTGACGGGCAGCCTTTGGCCGAAGGAGAAATAATCTTTAAAGACTCGGGGAAGGGAGACGTATATCTAGGCCAAATCAAAGACGGGAAATTCGAGCTTCAGGCCAGTGCAGGACCAAAGCGAGTCGAAATCTACGCCTACAAGATGGAATTGGATCCCGTTGCCCGGGAGATGTACGGAGCAGAGGCTCAGCCGACGAAAGTCAACTATATCCCGGCCCGCTACAACACGGAAAGTACCCTCACCGCCACCGTGGAAGCCACTAGCGATAAAGCAAAAAACACTTTCGAGTTCGCCATCACCAGCAAGTGAAACTCGGGCTGAGGAGGCGAGCTTTGGACCGCGTATCGATGCGGGCAGCTCGAGCTCGGCTCTGCTAACGGATAGAGGAAATGGAAACTCTGAATTATTCAAGGTCCCAAAGCCCAGACCTCAATCGATCGATAAGTTCTCCAGCTTTTCACTTACCAACTGTGGTGGGGGAGACTCGCCTCGGAACCTTCGCAGGAATTTTTGACAACTGCTGAAATTATCCCAAACTATTGGTGTGTAAAGTGATTCTCTCCCCCGGCAAATGGTCAGATGCACGGTGGCTACTCCGCAAGATCTCTTTCCGGAAGGCCAAGGGAATTCCCCGCTGAATCGGGGTCATCCGGCAGGCGTCGGTCTAGGCAATCGAACGAACCGTTCCCCCTTTTTCCCGGTCGTTTTCGGACCGCACAGATCGGATTCTTGTCCTCACAGATGTTTTTGGTTCTCCGGGCTAGTGCAACAGTCGGAGCACCGGAGGGGGACGTGCAAAATATGCCGATGAGCTTGAAGCAATTACACTAACCGTCAGTCAAAATTGAAGGAAAAGGGAGTCACTTTTCCCTTAGGCTTTCTTCCACCGGCTACTAATCCAAACACGCAGGCCAATCTTCTTCAGCTCAAGACGGCTAGAACCGGGTTAAGTGCCTTCACTTGTCAACCCATCCGCAACCGCACATGCGGGCCTTTTCCCCGAACCGAAGGGGACACATTAAGGCCGAGTTTTATTGTCCGAAGACCTCAGCATAGGAAACTGCCGGACGCTACGCACAGGCTCGCCCTGAGGAACCGGCAGCTCCGATATCAGCTCGTAGATACCCAAATCTTTAGGTATTGAAACGGCGAAGAATAGGCGGGTGGCACCCACCGCAGGCACTAAACAATTTGCTTCATCAACTACCACTTCGCGATCGCCCTGCTTCAGCAGCAGGCGTATAGATCCTGAAAAATCCTCGGGTTCATCATTGATAACGATCACGGCAACCTATAGTACAACTCCCGGAGAAAACTCCTCCGCCCAAAAATCTAATATAGCGATTCTCGGTGCAAAAGCACCTCGTACAAATCTTGCAAAAAATGGTTCAAGGACGAGATTTTCGATGTCTATGAAATTATCGCTTGTTTCCCCGCCTGGCCGAGACTAACTCAGAGCACAGAAGGGGAAAACTCCCGCGACCAGTCGTCGAGATCGCCAAGACTCCCTCATGACGGCGAAATACCGAGCATAAAGTTCCCGGCGTTGATCGGCAGAGGCTCCAGGGCCTAAAAGAGCGTCATAGTTGACCTGAGAAAGTGTTGTGGGCGATCTATCACGATTCAGCCATAACCAGCCATATTCGTTGATGATCACCGGATTTCGTCCCTTGTTAGGAATGATATTTCCCCGTATACCACCCTCGACATCTCGCTCCCGGGGTTTGTCCGCAAGCTGACTGAATCGAAATTTCGGGGGCTGCCCCCGACTACTAGCAAACGGATAAGGATGAGATTCAAATACGTCGGTTGGGCTCTGTGGAGCTGCCCAACCGTTATCCCATGGACGCGGAGAACGATCAAGATGCCGCACCGCCTGAATTGCTTTTCCCGTCTCCTCTCCCATCGATTCGTTCTGAGCATCCCAGATTATTACCAACGGATGATTCCACCGCTCCTGAATCCATTCTGTGTACTCCTCGGCCAAGCCCTCCCACGTTAAATCTTTGGGCGAATTTCTCAAATACCAAATGGGGAACTCATCTTGTATCAGCAATCCCACTTCATCCGCGATGTCATACCATTTTTCCGGCGGGAATCCGATACAATACCGCATACCGTTCCAATGCATAGACTTAAAGACCTGATGCAGACGGCGAACCCAGTCTTCCCGCCTGGGAAAACTCCCACGGAGCGGATCTTCAAAAAACCGAAAGATGCAAACGTTAGTCCCTCGCAAGTAATACACGCGTCCGTTGAGCAGGGGCTTACTCATATCTGGATCAAAACAAAATTCCCGCATTCCAAACCGCTGTCGCAGAGAATCGCCTTTTGCGGAGATTATTGCCAGGTAAAGGAAAGGATCTTCCGGCGACCAAAGGCAGCGTGGATGAAGGGAAACAGGTAGTTGAACTTCTACCTCTTAACCGGCTGGGACCTGCACTTCCGGCAAACTTGCTTGGCCGACCAGCCTTCCACTACTTACCTCAAAAACGCGGACTTCTACCTGTGTAATCGTTGATTCCCGCGTAGCACGAACCACAATGTAGAAACGCACGAGTTGGGAATCGATGTCCGGAACCGCCTGGGCACGAACGATGTGCACTTCCCCGGACAAAAACACCATCACACTGTCATAAATCCCCGGAATATAAGGGATATTTTCGAAATCCCACCCGTTAGCAACACCTGATCGCAACTGTTGAGGATCCGCACCCACCGCAATAAGCAGTTCATTTTCCATACCGTCCGCTTTGACGAATGGGGTGATGTCGAAAACACAGGCGGTAAAACACGGCCAATGTTCGCCGACATATTGCCCATTTACATACACTTTCTTGCCCCATTTCGCCTTGTTGATTTTTAGGCGTACCAAGGGCGGTTTCGGACCTTCAAGACGAAATGTGCGGCGGTACCAAAAGGCCTCCCGGTGTTTCCGACTCTCCTGGGTACCAACCTCGACAAACGGACGGTTACTCAAATCCACAAGTCCCGGTACCGGCACCCAACGTGTGAAATCCTTGGGGCTTTCCTGCAAGAGCCCTCGGCAATTTCCCAATGGCCATCCAAAACTATCACCGTCCTTCGCTCTTCTGCGGAAACTTGTCCCGAAAAACCCAACCACAACAGGCATAGCAACATGCCGAAACAACCAAAGACGAACATCCGCTTACATCCTTTAAGCGACGTTGTGACAGCACCCACCGCGTCACTCACCGAATCCAAACGACTTTTGCGAATCGCGGTGCGAGCACTCCGGCCTATGTCCCGGGGATCAAGCTCGGAACCCGGCACAGACGTTACACCGCCGGCGGCGAACCAACAGTTCCTCCACCCGGGTATCTCCCAGGTACCAAATTTATTACCCTTCAATTTTTTCAGGAAAAAATAGGCAAGCTACAGCTCAAGAAAAGCTCCGCTGGCAAAGGAGAAAAGAGAACCAACTTTTCAGGAGCTGGAGAATTTCCTCAGGTGAACTCGCTGCAGTGGGTACAGACAGAAATTCTCCCTTTAGCTCCGTCAACGTAAGGCTCTCAGCCGATCAGTATGAAAAGCTGCCGAGAGGCACCGTGCCAGAGGGTCACCTGACCGGAGAGATAGTCCTTATCCGAACGACCTCCAGCCTCCAACGTGAGCGGCCGTCCAGATCGCGAGCTACCCCATCGCCCCATTTGGGAAAAAGCCACCAGGGATTTGAAGACTTCCAAGTCTTGCCCTCAGGTCTGCCAAGGTCTTGCGGCTGACGCAGTCTGCCCCACAACTCGTCGTACCCGGAGAGCTAAATTCCCGAATTTACACTTAGGACCCATGCTTTTTTTTTGAGATACCGTTTCAAAATGCTTCTTACCTGGATCCACAAATTCGCTCCGAGCTTCCAGGCCGACCTACAGATTGTTTAAGCACTTTCGCCGACCGACTTTAGGCTCCGTTACGTCCGAGACCTTGCACGCAGAGAAATTTCGGAACGAAGCGAAAACGCCAGGTACAACGTGCAAAAGTTTGTTCGCGAGGAACTACTGCGACAACAAATAAAACCAATCCAGTGGCTGGACAAGCTGAACCGATAGTATGTGCTTTAGGGAATTCTTGATTCGCAGGGATTCCGGTCCAAAGTGTGCTGGATTGCTTGAAAGTTTGCGTACGGAGCCGGCAATAAGCACCAAAATGCCCGGCACTAACAAATCTTCCGGTTAGCTGTTTGAACCGACCGTAAGGCCTCTATTATTGTGCCAGAAGAAATCTATCCTATTAATTCCCTTGCTGCCCGATTTCAGCCAAACCCTTGATAGATCAAGCCCCGATGATACGGGTTTGATCCAAAGAGTAAAGCCTTGGTGGCGGGGCTCAGGCAGCCACCAACGAAGTAAGCGGGCGACCCACCCTGAACGATCAAATCGCGGTTTCCTTCCCGGTGCGGAGAGATTCGGTCTGCTTTTCCCCAAGCAGCAAGGCATCTCGGGCGAGCCGGCCATCCAAAAGGGCTGAAGGCTGTCCGGTCTCAACCGCTTTGATGGCTTCTGCCAATTCTTGGGCGAAGGCATCGATCTCATCACCCCCGGCTAGTTCCGGCCGCTCGACCCTGCCATCCTCTGTAAGGACAGTAACCGGCAAGTTAGCCCACAGGTCATAGGCCACGGTAGCCTTTTCGAAATGCATTTCATACGCGTGGTTAAAAGGTCGTCCCTGCTGAAAGATTACGCCACAAAGTGCCGAGACCATCAACCGGCCGTTGTCGAAGAGAAACTGCGTCTGGAAAAATTCCGCGACTTCTCCCCGCATTCGGCCAATCGTTCTTACCGCCCGGGGCATTCCAAAAAGCAGCCGAATGAAATGTGCGTCGTGAATGTGAAGATCCACCATCGGCCCGCCACAGCCGTTGGGATCCCAAAAGTCCTTAAGCCAAAGAGGATCGGAAATGACCCGCTCGAAATGCCCGCCCAATAACTTGCCGTATCGGCCGTCCTTCGCCACCTCATACGCAAACCGATACGGCGGAAAGAACGGAAGCACTTGTCCCACCATAAGTTGCTTCCCCGATTCCTCAGCTGCTCGAACCATGGCCTCGGCATCCGACACCCGAAGGGCTATTGGCTTTTCACATAGCACGTGCTTTCCAGCTCGAAGGGCGGAGATAGCAGTCTGAGCATGAAGCCAGGGAGGTAAGCATATGTCCACCATGTCCACATTTGGGTCGCGGACAAATTCATCGAGGTTTTCGTATTTGGCGATTCCCTCCAGGTTCATAATTGTGCCTTGAGGACCGAAATTCCCCTTAATGGATCGCCAGTCCCCATGGAGCCGATCTCGATCTTTCTCGCACATCGCCACTACCTGAACTTGATCGCCCAACCGCTGATAAGCCAGGTAATGGATCATCCCCATAAACCCGATGCCAGCAATTCCCACGCGTACCATGGCCTAACTCCTTCGAGCTGAAACTTACCCCCAAGCATTCTTGAGCTTTCCACCCTTCTGTCGACGGAAGAAGAGTGACGGTTCCTTCAGATATCGGTTGCCCGTTCTCTTCTCTTCAAGGCAGGTTGGACTTCAAGTTTCAAGTTTTTCCGGGATCAAAAGGAGTTGCCCGGAAAGGTTCAAACTATCGAGTCGCAAAAACGCCTCCCCTTGCCGCAGTTTCCTGCTTACCGATGGGCTAAACTCCTCCGACCTTCCCCAACTTGTGTTCGAGCAAATCGTCTCGAGCCCCAACGAAGCGTGAATCGTTTTAGGACTCGTGAGGCTGAGGACCCGCCACCTCAGGTCGGCATATTCGGAAATTCGTCTCGATGCCTCCTCCCTTACTGCCCGAGCAACTTCAAAAACCGGGCATAGGCCTCTTCCCAAGCGGCCTGGTTTTGTGGTTCATACCGATCGACAGGAAAACTATTCCGAATTACCTCGCGGGCCTCGGCAATACTACCAACATCCCCCCAGGCAACAGCCTGCATCATGAGGTTACCAATCGCGGTGGCCTCTATCGGGCCGGCCAACACTGGTCGACCACAAGCATCAGCTGCGGCTTGGCACAACTGTCGGTTCTGAGTACCCCCGCCTACAATATGGATGAGCTCAATGCGTCGCCCGACTAGCTTTTCGCATCGCTCGAAAACAAACCGGAATTTCATGGCGATACTTTCCAAAGCACACCGGAGGATCGCCCCTTCATCGCCGGGCACAGCTTGGCCGGTCCGCTGGCAGTATTGGCGAATTGCCTCCGGCATGTCCTGGGGAGCCAGAAATTCCGGAGAGTCAGGATCGATAAAGGACACCAATGGCTGTGCCGCTGCAGAAAGCCGGTTCAGCTCTTCCCAACCCCAATTCCGGCCGGCAAGATTCCAAATCCGACGGCACTCCTGAACAAGCCACAAGCCCGTGATGTTCTTCAATAGTCGGATGGTCCCGCCAACCCCGCCCTCGTTCGTGAAATTAAACGCCAGCACTTCGTCGGTAACCACCGGTTGAGGTACCTCTACCCCCATTAATGCCCAGGTTCCCAAGCTGATGTAGCACCAGTCGGGCTGCTCCCCGGGCTTACTGGCTGCGGGAACTGCCATCACTGCACTGGCCGTGTCATGAGTGCCGGGCAGAATGACCTCCGTGTCCGGCAAACCGAGTTCTTTGGCCACTTGGGGACGGAACCGGCCGATCCGGCTACCTGGTTCCGAAATGGGAAGGAGGATATGCGAGGGTAATTCGAACTCCTCGAGGAGCTCCCGGGCCCAATCGTGCGTTATCGGGTTAAAGAACTGAGTGGTGGTGGCGTTCGTAAATTCGTTAGTTTTCACACCTGTCATCAACCAGTGGAAAAGATCGGGCATCATCAAAAAGGTTTCCGCGATCTCCAAAAGGGGTGACCGGCCCCATTTCATAGCCAACAGCTGGTAAAGAGTGTTAAACTGCATAAACTGCAAACCAGTGTGACGAAAGATTTTCTCCCGACCTACCAGCTCGAATGCTCTCTCCATCACCCCATTGGTACGTGGATCGCGGTAGTGATAGGGGTTGCCCAAAAGCACATCCCCCCGGCCCAACAAACCGAAATCCACACCCCAGGTGTCTACTCCCACACTGGCGATTTCCGATCCGAATTTTTGCCGGGCTGATCGCAACCCGCGAAGCACCTCACTCCAAAGATAGAGGAGATCCCAATGCAAACTCTCGCCGACAACGACCGGTCCATTGTCGAAACGGTGGATCTCTTCCAGTTGAAGCCTTCGGCCATCGAACCGCCCGGCCACATGCCGTCCGCTAGAGGCACCCAAATCGATTGCAACATAAATTCGCTCGGCCATAGTTCTCCCCAGTCTCACCGATAACTCTTCCCCAACCGAACGGCTGAGTCATCAATCCCGCACTATGACGCCCAAAAACAAATGCTGCAATTTGCTCACCCGGCACGATTGCCACCTTGGTGCAATGCCGGCCCGGCCGTTAGTTGTTTCCCGCCCCAAGAAGTCTTACCCGATCAGGAGAAATTCAGCAGACTGGTGTGCTCCCAATTTCGCCGCCAAACCACCATTGGTCAAGACCCAGCGGAGAGTTCTTTTTCCCGACAAGTGTGGGGCATAAGCCGGAGAAAGTTGCCTTGATCGTCGCTCAAGCCGTATGGTCGAGCTAGCAACGGTCACCCTGTGCCAGGACTTAGATGGTCCCAGGACCTCCACCGTGGGAGAGGTGAGTCTAATCTGGGTCGCATTTTTGCCGCATAAATCCTTTCAGGCATTGCTTGCAACGGACGGTAGCACCAGAAAAACACTTTCAGAGAGAACGTGCGACCCGGGATCGACCGCCAGAAGGAGTGGCCAAATCTACCCCACAAAGTATTGATCCATTGTGTGTAAGGCCGAACCTCACGGAGTTAGAAGCAAAGGCCTGGCCAAGCGAGGGACTGCCTCGTGAACCATTCGGCACTCGGAGTTTTCAAGCCGATAAGTTATTGGGGACAAGCCAGGATTACTCCAGTAAATTGCGGTAATCGCAGATAAATTGCGGCAGTCGGTAGAAGGGCCAAAGCCGAAGGAGGTTTTTCAAAAGCAGGAAAGGAACTGCGAACTAATGGCTACCAAGAGGAGGAAATCCACGGCAAAACGGGCTTGCGAGCCATTCAGATATCGGCAAGCGGAGGGTGCGGGACTCGAACCCGCAACCCCTTTCGGGGCACCACATCTCCAGTGTGGCTCCTCACCAATTCGGATACCCTCCGAGCTAGTTTGAACTGCAACCCTAACAACTGCCGGTTGCAATTAATCCTCGCCCAAAAGTCATGATCGAAGTTATACCCTTATACCTCCTTTGCGAGTCGCTAAACCCTCTCCGTGGCTGTGCAATAGCGAATAGCACCAGGTTGGGATCCAGCGATTGCCTATCTGGGAATATTCCCCTCCTGCTTTCTATTTTACAACCAGCTCATACCTTGCGTCAGTCGGTTTTGAAGTCTCTCCCTTCCCGAAAAGTCGCTATTCTGCCCCGTTAACTTCATATCCCCACTCGAATAACTTTATATCCACACTCGAAGCTTAACAGAACTCGTAGATATCACCTGAGGCCCGAAAAATGCCCTTACCCGCGATACGTGGCCAAAGCAGACGGGTAAGCCCCGATCGGTTGACCCTACCTTTTCCCCGCTGCAACTAGTGAAAATTTCCTATCTTCTTCTGTTGCAATCCAAACCCTAAAGTTAATAACCATTGTCTTTATACTCACCATTATGGGGGATCCCAGCTCTGTGCCGCGGGTTACTCGGCGACACTTATTTCCGGCAAAGCCCGGGGCCACACCCCATAACTGATTTACGTAACGGAAATCCAGCTGTCAACTGGTAGTGCCCGAAAATGTTTGCTACATCATCCGCTGGTTAAGAGGGCACCAAGCGGCCACAGGGTATGAAAGTGCCGCGGAACACCCTGGCGGATCCGGCTCTATATCGGGGGATTTGCACCTACCATTATCCGGGGGCCTACTTCCGAAAGGTACGGCCCGAAGGGATCCCGGCACGGCTCGTTCAGTATCCCTTGTTGCTGGCACGAGGCAGGGACCACAGAGATTGCCCTGCTTTATAACCCACTCCAGCAGATAGTCGAATCCCGAAGCCATCCCTATCTTTTGCCGAGAGCCCCCTAAACGAATGAGTCCGGACATTTGATAAATTTCCTCCCGATAGCTCGCCTGAAAAATCACATCACAATATTTGGCCATACAACACGGGAAACTATCGACAAATTCCGACCAGTTTCTTTGATGGGTCGAAGTAGCGACCGATCCCGACTGAATCACTCGATGGTCATGGCACCTCCGGCCGTAAAGGGGCTAGCATACTAAAACGTGTTCTCTCCGGGGCTTAAAAGTATGGCAGATGACCCGGCTCAACCTTTTTCTCCGAGCATACCCCCACCGCTTTCGGATCGAGCTCGCGGGCTCAGCCGGAGCCCGTGCGAGCCGTCCCCTAACGTATCCCATGCATTAGAATTGAGGCTGTGGATAAGGCTTTGCCACGGCTCGCTATCCAAAGGCACATTGGTGGCCAAGGGCGTGATTTTGGTTAGCTGAAAAAACAAACTCAGTCTGGGCCCCGGGGAAGATTGTTGGGAACTTCCAGCACCGTGAGGCTCAGCCTTTCTAGTTCGGGTAAATTGGACTGTGTCAATGAGGGAGAATCGCTGTGCTACTATTCAAGAAGAAGTTTCTCCCGGCGATCCGAGCGGGGCAAAAACGGCAGACCCTCCGCTTTTGGAAATGGCGGCTCATGCGGGCTGGGCAGCGAAGCTACATTCCCGGCGTCGGCCATATTGTGATCGAAAAGGTCGAAGAGGTGCGATTGGAGGATCTTACGGAAGCCGACGCCTTGGCGGATGGCTTCGCCACGTTGCAGGAACTGCACGCAGCCTTGGCTGAGCTTTATCCCGCTAATCAAGCAGCAGGTCGAAAACTGTTCAGGGTGACCTTTTCGCTGGCACCTCGAGATCCGTCACCCCGTCTGGACACGGATCATTCTGGAACTGCCGGCCCTTTGGGGGCAGGTCCACAAATCACTGGCCCACCCGGCAGCAGCCAAAGCGATAACTCCCCGGAGCAAAATTCTTAAGCCGCCCGCCGAATTGCTTGCTAAAACTCCTAGGGGGAAAACCCGGGAGGCTGTAAGGAAGAAAGCTCTCTCCTGTCCCGTCAAGAACCGCAATGCAATTGCTGGCTTAACGCCGGGAGTGCTCGATTTTCGTTCCGAGGAGCTCGAGGAACTTGGCAAGCCATTGCGGATGAGCGGGCCAAGCCGGAGCCGTCACAAAATTTCCCTCCACATAAGCTTGATCGAAGGGTACTTCCACGTAGGTGCCACCCGCGGCTGTCACCTCTGGACCTACCGCGGGATAGGCAGTGAGGATTCTTCCCTTCACCACTCCCGCGGCCGTTAAAAGCTGAATCCCATGGCAGATTGCAGCTACTGGCTTGCGTGCCTCACACATGGAGCGGATGATCTCAATAACCCGTTTGTTGAGCCTCAAATATTCCGGTGCCCGGCCTCCGGGCAAGACTAAGGCATCATAGGCTTCTGGCGAAACCTGATCAAAATCCGCGTTGAGCGTGAAGTTATGGCCCCGACTTTCGCTGTAGGTCTGGGCCCCGTCAAAATCGTGGATGGCTGTCCGGACTTGTTCGCCTTTTTTCTTTCCAGGACAAACGGCGTCTACCTGGTGGCCTACCATTTGCAGTGCCTGGAAAGGTACCATCACCTCGTAATCTTCTACGTAGTCGCCCACGATCATCAGAATCCGCATCGCAGTGCCTCCTCAACCCGAAAGTCATAGGTTTTGATTCGGCCCACACCGTGGGAAACCACTCAACCTGGATTTTGCAGAAAACACCGCTTAAATCTTGTTACTCGGTAATGTCCGACCGGTCAGCCTCTTTAGGCTCAGTTCGGGCCGGTTTTTCCCCATCCCGGACCCAGGGAAGAACCCCCGAAATTCTGCGGCAACTTCCACTGCAAATCACGGGACTGAGGTTCCAGAAGCCAAAAACCATAAACATCGCCATCGAGTCGATTAGGAGCCCTCCCCACTATTAGGGCTACCACGCAGGGGATGGTCCGGCATATTTCGATGACATTGTAGCCAAATGGCAAAAACCGCCCCGAAAGGCAATGCTTTCGGGGCGGTCTGACTCGTTCGTGGCTTCGCAAACAAGCCCCTGGCGATTCTTCGAACTTACTTCCCAGCCAACATAGCCGGTATGTCCTGGCAGCACCTCCGGAGGCTTACGCATCCCCTGCCCCAATCGCTGCATGGGCAGCCGCAAGCCGAGCCACTGGCACCCGGTATGGCGAGCAACTTACATAATTCAGCTTCAGCTTATAGCAGAACACCACAGAAGCTGGATCGCCTCCTTGCTCGCCACAAATTCCGACCTTCAAATCCGGCCGGACGGATCGGCCACGTTCCACCGCCATCCGCATCAACTGCCCCACCCCTTCTTCATCGATGGTTTGGAAGGGGTCGAAGTCCAAGATTCGTTTCTCCAAATAGGTGGGCAGGAAGCTTCCAATATCGTCTCGGCTGAAACCATAGCACATCTGGGTAAGGTCGTTAGTACCGAAGGAGAAGAACTCTGCACTTCGGGCCATTTGGTCCCCCAGCAAAGCCGCTCGGGGGATCTCGATCATCGTTCCGTACGGGCACTCGATCGTCACTCCGAATTCTTGTTCTACCTCCCTCTTGACCCGATCAAAGATTGGTCGGACAAAATCGAGCTCCTTCACCGTGCAAGTCACAGGAACCATTAATTCGGGCTTGGGGTTCTTGCCCTGTTTTTTCAATTTGGCCGCTGCCCGAAGCAAAGCTCGAATCTGCATTTCTGTCAGGTAGGGATAGCTGATACCTAAGCGGACTCCCCGGTGCCCCATCATGGGGTTAATCTCGTGCAATGCCTCACCCCGTTTTTGGACTTCTTCGAGGGTAATTCCCAAAGCCTTTGCCAGTTCAGCCTGGGCCGCCTCTCCTTTCGGGACAAACTCATGAAGAGGCGGGTCAAGCAACCGCACAGTCACCGGCAGACCATCCATGACCTCTAATGTGGCTTGAATATCCCGCTCCATGTAGGGAGCCAGCTCGTCGATTGCCTGCCGCCGTTCCTCATCGGTCCGGGCGTGAATCACCTTCCGGAGAATGAATAGCGGCTGCTCGCTCCCTGCCCCATAGAACATGTGCTCGATTCGGAACAGGCCGATTCCTTCTGCCCCAAATTTCCGAGCCAAGGCTGCATCGGCGGGAGTATCCGCGTTGGTTCGGACCCCCATCCGGCGATATTTATCCACGATCCTCAGGAACTCCTGCAGCCTCGGATTTTCGCCCCCCTCAATCAGGGGAAGTGCTCCTTCGTACACATACCCACGAGTACCGTTCAGGGTCAGGATGTCTCCTTCCCGATACACTTTCCCGTTGACCCGGAGTTCTTTGGCAATCGGGTCAACTTCGAGGGCTGCAGCTCCCACAATACAGCATTTACCCCAGCCGCGAGCTACCAATGCTGCATGGCAAGTCATTCCCCCTCGAGAAGTGAGGATTCCCACGGCTGCTCTCATTCCTTCCACGTCTTCCGGGCTAGTTTCCTCTCGGACGAGGATGACCCGTTCTTTACGTTGGGCCCACTGGACGGCATCTTCGGACGTGAAGACAATCCGCCCGCAAGCAGCCCCCGGTCCAGCAGGCAACCCCTTTGCAATCGGCTTATGGTTGCGTTCCTGAGCCGGGTCCACAATCGGGTGCAAAAGTTCGTCCAGCTGAGCCGGATCTACCCGAAGGACTGCTGTACGTTCGTCGATCAGACCTTCGGCCAGCATATCAAGAGCAATATTTAAAGCCGCGGTACCGGTTCGCTTGCCAGCCCGACATTGGAGAATGTAAAGTTTGCCCTCCTCGATGGTGAACTCGATATCTTGCATATCGCGGTAATGACGTTCGAGAATCTGACGCACCCGCTCCAGTTGGGCGTAGACCTCCGGAAATTCTTCCTCTAACGTCGGCAGATGGCGGTTTTGCTCGCTTTTGCTCGCCGCATTCAACGGACAAGGGGTCCGAATGCCCGCCACCACGTCTTCGCCCTGAGCGTTCGGCAGCCACTCGCCGTAAAAGACATTCTCTCCCGTGGCGGGGTTGCGGGTGAAAGCCACTCCCGTTCCCGACGTGTTGCCTTTGTTCCCAAAGACCATGCTCTGCACGTTGCAAGCGGTGCCCCAGTCGTCGGGGATCCCTTCAATTCGTCGATAGGCCACGGCCCGCTTGCCAAACCAGCTCTTGAATACCGCGGCGACTGCACCCCAAAGTTGCTCCTCGGGGTCGTCGGGAAATTCCCGGCCCAGTACCTCCTTCACCTTCTGTTTAAATTGCTCACAGAGGAGTTTCAGATCCTCGGCCGTCAGGTCCAAATCGGATTTGTAGCCCTTGGAAGCTTTCAGGGAATCCATGATTCTTTCTAATTGCTGGCGGATTCCTTGCCCTTCGGCTGGTTCAATTCCTTCCGCCTTTTCCATTACGACATCTGAATACATCATGATGAGGCGGCGGTAAGCATCGTAAACGAAACGCTCCGCTTGAACTCTGGCCGCCGGATCGTTCTCGCGGCCCTTCACCACCGAAGCAATCATCCCTGGAATAGTCCGCGAGCACAGCCCGACATTAAGCACCGTCTCCATCATTCCGGGCATGCTTCGGCGGGCTCCCGAACGGCAGGAAACCAACAATGGCCTTTCGGGATCGCCGAACTTAGCTCCCATCACCCTTTCCGTTCGTGCAAGGGCTTCCGCTACCTGGGCACGCAGTTCATCGTCAAATTTGCCCTCGTTTTGGAAGAATCGGTTGCAGTACTCAGTGGTGATTGTAAAGCCGGCGGGCACGGGTAACCCAATTCGAGCCATTTCGGCCAAATTCGCCCCCTTACCCCCTAACAGTTCCCGCATTTCGGCATTACCTTCTGCCTCATTTGGACCGAACCAATAAACGTACTTCTTGGCCATTTTTCCCGCCTTTCCTTTTACCCTCAAAAAACCAAAGTCTACGGACTCTATCGCCAATTAACTTCCAGCCTATCCGCCGATCTGGACCTGTACTATTCCGATCGCTAACGAGGAAGTCTTGCAAAAAGCCCCGAAAACCACTCCCAAGTGGCAAAATCCTACATCATCGGGGGCCGAGAATCTCGCAGTCCCGAATGTCCTCTTAAACCGATCTTCCATTGATCGGCAACAACCAACCGGATCCCTTCGGGCCCCCCATACTTTGGAAAATTTTGGCCACTTCCCAGACCGGAAAATCTAACACGGCAAAAGGATGAAACTTCCTAGCGTGATTCGGAGGCCCTTATTGCCCGCGTACGCATCCCACTTGCTCGGGACCTCGCAGTTTCTCTTATATAAATATCCTGCCCTTCCTCTCCGCTGCCGCGTGGAGAATCCCCGATTTTAGCCCAGCGGTTTTGTTTGGTCAAACCACCTGCTGGGTCCGTCGAGCCATCCGCAACCGATTCTCCGATCCACCCCCATGGTGCGGGACCAGCCCCCCGGGGAAACCTCCCTGGACAAGCCGCGGAAGAACCAGGTATCCTCGCCACCTGAAGAATCCCTTGCCGTATGGCGGTTCTTGGAGCCAACTTCTCAGCATTTTGAAGGCCCGAAATCGGTCCGAAATAGGCCCGGCGAACATAGCAGGAACTGGATACGTGCTTAAATCTCAGGACTCAGACCTACGAAATCTGGGTTCCTGACTTCTCCCTGAACCGCGGGACAAGGTAGCTTCTATTGTGGCAGTAAAAATCAATCACAATCCCGCGGCTTCTTTTTGGGCATACGTAAAGCAATTAAACTCGCGGGAGAACCCAACGGTTAGAATCTGCCTTTTCGTGTTTCGTCGTGAACGGCCACTTTTCACCACCAATCAGGTCTTTAAAAAGCAACTTTGCAAGTCAACTAGTCCTAGATGCTACCAAGTTTGTAACTTTTCGGCAGTGTCTTCCAGGTAGTCATTAATCACTCTTTCTTGATCTCGTGCTTACCGGCTTGGCAAGTTTTCTGGCTGCAAGTGGGAAGGCAGCCGGGGGACCCCGGTTAACCCCCTGCTTGCAAGGCCTTGCATTCCCCAAATCTTTGGGTTGTAGGCGGCGACACTTGTGGCATACACGAAGCACATCGGCACCCGGGGGCAGGATCATTTCGAAATCTCCATCCCCCGTGTTCCGTGGGTTGTTTTCAGGACATGGGTACCCGAGCAATCGGGCCCGAAAAGCCGAAACTCCTTAGCCGAGAAAATCACCGGTAGAGTGCTCAAGCATCAATGAGTTCGGCGGCAATTCAGGGCCAGACAGGAGCTAGAGGGACAGGCCTTTCGTGGTTTGGCGGCCGGAGCGAAGGCCTCATCCTTCCTCTGGGCCTTATTGCCACCATATTTGTCATTTTGGTGCCGCTCCCCTCGCCCCTGATTGACATCCTTTTGGCCGCCAACATCACCCTCGCCGTGGTGATGTTGCTCACGACCATATATGTAGCGACCCCTTTAGAATTCAGTATTTTCCCCACCCTTCTACTATGGACCACGTTGATCCGCTTGGTTCTTAACGTGGCGACGACCCGACTGATTCTTACCCGCGGACCAACGTACGGCTTGGACGCGGCAGGATCGGTGGTCCGGGCCTTCGGGGAGTTTGTGGCTGGGGACAAAATTATCGTCGGCCTGATCATTTTTCTCATAATCGTGGTGATTCAATTTGTAGTGATCACCAAGGGGGCCACCCGAATCAGCGAGGTGGCAGCCCGCTTCGTGCTCGACGGCATGCCCGGCCGGCAAATGGCCATTGACGCCGACCTTAATGCCGGAATCATCGACGAAAAGGAGGCCCAGCGACGTCGTGAGGAAATTTCTCGGCAGGCCGACTTCTTCGGGGCCATGGATGGTGCTAGCAAATTCGTCCGCGGTGACGCAATCGCCGGAATCATAATTACCTTAATCAATATTATCGGCGGGCTAATCATCGGTGTCGGCGAGGCCGGCATGGCCCTCGGAGAGGCTGCTTCGATCTACACAAAGCTCACCATCGGTGACGGGCTGGTCAGCCAAATTCCCGCCTTCCTCGTGTCCGTAGCCGCCGGTGTATTGATCACCCGGAGCAGCCACCCCGCTCATTTGCCCACGCAATTCGTGGAACAGTTGTTTTCGCGGCCTGAGGCCCTCGGAATCGCCGGGGGATTCCTAGGACTACTTATCTTTACCCAGCTTCCCACTTTGCCACTCCTTACCCTTGCGGGAAGCTGCTTAGGGTTAGCCGCCATTCTCAGTCGGCGGGCCTCCCAAAGAAAGGCTGCCGAAGAGGCTGCCAAGCAGGCCAGCCAAGCCAAACCCCCGGAGGAGAAAGTTGAAGATTTCCTGACCGTGGATCCCCTTGAGATCGAAATCGGTATCAGCCTCATTCGTCTGGCCGATCCCAAACGCGGCGGGGACCTGCTTGAGCGAATCCAACGCATTCGCCAGCACCTGGCGGCCGACATCGGTATCATCCTTCCTAAGGTACGGATTCGAGACAATTTCCACCTGGACCAAAACCAGTACCGGATCAAGCTCCACGGAGTATCGGTCGCCACCGGGGAAGTTCGCCCTGAGCTTTTGCTGGCGATCGACTCGGGCACCTGCTCGGGACAAGTTCCTGGGGCTCCCACTCGAGATCCGGCCTTCGGTTCGCCTGCCCTGTGGATTGAACCCCGATTCCGGGAGCAGGCAGAAATGTACGGATACACCGTAGTCGAGCCCTCGGCCGTCATTGCTACTCACCTGACAGAAACGGTTCGCAAACATGCAGATGAGCTGCTCACCCGGGATGCCACCAAGCATCTATTGGACCAGCTCAAACAGCATTCCCCGGCTGTGGTTGAAGAGCTCATCCCCGGGGTTATGAAGCTTGCTGAGGTGCAGCAAGTTCTCCAGATGCTATTGCGGGAGCAGATCCCGATTCGGCATCTGGGCCTAATTTTAGAAGCTCTCGGAGATTATGCACCCCGGACAAAAGATCCGGTTCTGTTGACAGAATTCGTGCGGGCTCGGCTTGCCCGCACGATTTCCGGAAGGTATCGAGATTCTGAGGGTCGCTTGTGGGTGGTTACCCTTGAACCACGACTTGAAGACCGGATTCGGGCTGGGGCCGAGTATTCCGAGCGGGGACTCCTTGTCCGCATGCCTCCGCAGCAAATTGAAGCAATATGCAAAAATCTCGCCGCCAGCCTCCAGGTGCTGACTCAGAGCCACCGTCGACCCATTGTCTTGGTGAGTCCCCAAATTCGACCTATCCTCAAGCAAATCACCGCTGGCCACCTGCCGGATCTCATCGTGCTCAGCTACAACGAAGTTACCCGAGACACTCGCGTGGAGTCCGTAGCGTTGGTTCCCGATATTACGTAGACCTCCCAGTTTAACACACAAATCGATTTCTCTGTGGTTTTAGTTTAGAGGGTTTTGGTAAAAGATGGCCTACTCAAGCTAAAAAAGTATCCATTTCTAGGCCCGAAACACTCCCGTCTTCTCCAGGGAGGCCGGGAGAGGGCAAGGAACTGAGAGTGAATAAATGCGAAGTTTTTTCCTCCGCCAAGGGTTAAGCTTCCCGTTCGGCGAAGTACGAAAATTCGAGGCAAATCCAAAAGCCAATCTCCGGATAAGTAGGGAAGACAAACGGGGGCATAGCTTTCAAGAGGGTTTTTCACCTCGCGAGCTTTCGGGTCCACAGATCCAAGGTGGTGTGGTTCCCAAGCAAGAATACCGGGGAAAACTGCTCGGTATTGGGTTGGATCCTTATTAGTTAACCTGGCAAGTTTCTGAGAAGAGGTAGTCACCTCCACACGGCAACCCGGCGAGTCGACAATCGGCGAGAACTACCCTGGCATAACCCTATAAAACCGCGGTTCAAGTCCAAGATCGAGGAAATGAGTTGCGGCCATGGAAATCAGGACTTATCGTGCCAGCAGCATGCAGGAAGCGATGGAAATCATCCGGCGGGAGCTAGGTCCTGACGCGGCTATCCTCCATGCTCGGGAGGTCCGCCGCAGCCGGTTTTTTGGGCTCCTGCCTGGCATCCGGCAGGTTGAGGTGACCGCCTCATGCGGGGTCAACGTACCCAGTCGGCTAAAACCCGCCAAGGTAAATGTATCCTTTGACGGGGAGGGAACGACGGTTCCGCAGGGAATTGCCACAGAGGCCAGAGTGCCGGTCCATCGACCCGCTTCCACCGAGCTGTTTTCTTCTCGATGGTCCCGAGAGATTGCAGGCAAGCTTAACGATCTCCATGGAATGTTGCAGGAACTATGCCAACGCTCCCGTTTAGGTCACATGGCGGAATTGCCGGACTCTCTTTTTAGAGTTTTCACCGACCTGATAGAAGCGGATGTCCCCGAAGAACTTGCACGCGAGCTCGTCGAAACACTGCGAAGCCAGGCTACAGGCCCGGAACTCCAGGATCCGAAGCTTCTTCGCACCCAGTTGTGTCGGCTGCTGGAAGAGGGGATCAAAACTACAGGCCCGATAACCATCGAGCCCGGTCGGCGACGGCTCGTAGCCCTGGTAGGCCCTACCGGGGTTGGCAAGACCACTACAATTGCGAAATTAGCTGCCCACTATCGCCTGCGAGAACGCCGCAACGTGGGCCTTGTAACAGCGGATACCTACCGCATCGCTGCTGTTGAACAATTGCGAACCTACGCAGAGATTATCGATCTGCCCATGTATGTGGTTGCCACTCCCCGGGAAATGCGGGAGACTGTGCGACGACTCGAGCATCTTGATCTTGTGTTCATGGATACAGCGGGGAGGAGTCCGCGAGATGAGATCAAGCTCCAGGAGTTAAAGGCTTTGATCACAGAAGCTCGGGCAGATGAAGTCCATTTGGTGCTGAGTGCCCCTGCAGCTCCTAAAACGCTCCAACTTATCGCCCAACAGTTTGCAGGGGTGGGGCCCACAGCTTTGATCCTCACAAAGCTCGATGAGGCAAATACCTTGGGACATCTTCTGCCGCTTGTCCGCAACTCTCCTTTGCCCCTCAGCTATCTGACCACGGGGCAAAATGTTCCAGATGATATCGAGGTCGCCGAGCCCGCACGGTTGACACGTCTCCTTTTGGGTTGGGAGCCACTCCGGCGGCGGTAAAGGCGGTTCGAGCTAATCCGACGAGGCCTTCAGTGAAATAGACGTTTATGGAGGTATTACTCTACCCAGTTAACACTCATTAACCGGTTCCTAAAGCTGTGAGCTAGATGGATCATGGTTCCTTTTTCGCTCTTGCCCCTTGCCCGACCGACCCAAGCATCCGACCTTCGAAACCTACCCACTCCGTCAGGTGGTCCACTTCGAACAAAGTGCTCTTCCTTGCGAGTGCTCATCACAGGAGCACTTTCGCCGCAAAGAATTACTTTTTGGACACTTGCTCTGGGAAGAGTTGCTGCCGAGAAGGGCTTCCCAGCTCTGGTCTGTCACCCCGCTCCGCTGCGGGAAGGACAGCGAAGGGGGCCAGCCCCTTTGCGAAACAGATGTCCAGAACCTCCTTTCTCGGCCTCCAATCTACCCCGAGATAATCCCTGGGTATTCCCTGAGCAGCTCCAGGTTCCTGGCCAAGTAGCAAGTCTTGTCCGGCATACGCAGGCCGAAGCCATCCACCCCGGAAACGACGAGACCTACACACCTTGTGCGAGCTGGGACGGACCAAGAGCCGTTAAGGTTCTCCCCAATCTAACCGAGGCCGTGGTGCCCTCGGAGGAAATCTGGAAGTGGCTAAATTTCCGCGAGACTCAAAAAGGAGGGCTAGTCCTCGTCGATGGCGATTCCACACGCATCGACTGGCTCCGGTGGTGGTGGAAACATGTGGATGCTGTGCTTCTCATTGTGGGGGAGTCCAAAGAAAACTTGATCCAAAATTATGGGTTTCTGAAAGGGTTTCGGCACTATCAGCCCTGCCTCTTTGTTGTCACCGAAACGCAGCGAGCTAGTGTGGGGCAGCGGAGTTTTCGGATTCTGGCAGGGGCTTCACGGCAGTTTTTGGGAATCGCTATTCACTATGTAGGCCAGTTACCCCCGGCGGAAAGCCTTTCACAACTGAGCTCAATCGAGTTAAGTTCTGCAATAACCAAAGCGTTCTGTACAAAGATAGAGCGTTTGCTTCACCGTATCTTCTCTCGAGTCTGTATGTCTAAAAACGCATACTATAGAAACACATACTTAACCTAGTCGGTGAGCGTTGTGCTATCTGCGTTGTGTCCTTTGATTACGCGATGATCGGCAGAAACACTATCTCCCCGATCGTCAAAACGACATGGAAGCAAGCTGCCTAGGTAGTCTGATTCCGCGAATAACCAAAACCACTATGAGACAGAAAACCGAGGAAATGGTGGGATTGGCGGCGATTCTAACCCGATTGTCAACATCGGCAAGTTAAGGCCTGTTTTCCGGGTGTTCGCGGATCGGTTTCATATTCTCTCCGCAGACATCCTTTTTGGAGTAAAGCCCGAAAGAGGAAAGCCAGCCATTTGAATGGTTGAATCCAAGAAAAAACCCTCTTCAGGCGATCTTTTCGGGGGACCGTGGGTCGAGGTGAGCACCCAGACTAGAAGACGGCTTAAACACAAGACTTTCCACCCACAAGGTAGGCTACTGGGCATGCCAGGGAAGGCTTTCTGGTACGGTGGGAGCTGATGCCGAAAGGGAATTTGTCCCAAAAACTCCTCGATCTTTTTTGTTCCCAATCGGCGAGGTCGCCTAAATCTATGTCCCTCGAGGCAGACCAGGCAGTCCCTATTACTCAGGCGACAAAAAGACTCGTGACCTCGTGTTGAGAGTAAATGCTCTTATTCTGAAAATTGCGATGATTCCACCTGAGGCGGCTTATGCGAAAAGAGCCGGGTTTTCCGAATTTCCTGAAGCAATCGATGTTTTTGGCCGACCGTATGAATAAGGGAGGGTGTTGCCCAGTGGCGGCAGCTTCCGGAAGACTAACTTTCCCGCATGACAGACGCGGTGAAAGAGCCGATGATCGTTCGGCAATTTGCCTTTCTCTTAGCCTCTCTTACCAGTTTAGCAGTCGGCCTGTGCGACTTGGCGGCCGGACTGCAGGAGGATCAAGTACTCTTTAACATATGGGTATTCCTATTGGTATTCGCAGGCATCGGCTTCGGGCTAGGACAAATTGCAAAGGAAATCTGCCGCTACTCCCTCACCACACCCGGAAGCGAAAATGAGCCTTACTGACGGGCTCACGCAGCGATGCCAGGAATATTCAGACGCAAGTTGGGCAACCATCGGAATGCCGGTTTTCGCTGCTATCAAATTCCAAATTGCACCCAAAAAAGCGAGTATATTCCGGCGACTTTTGCAAGCAGCCTCGTACCACGCCATTTTAGGATAGACGGCGTAAGGTTATCCTCCTATGAAGGCTACCGCACGGATGCAGGTCGAAAACTCGGCTAACGCAATAAGCTCTCATAAAGATTCTCGGACAGAACAGGAGAAAAAATTCACGGAGGATTCCATGTCAACCACATTAGCTCCCGAAGAGATTGAACAATTGTGGCGGGAATACAAAAGGGATCCCTCCAATATCGAACTCAGAAATAAGCTCATCGAGATTTACATGCCCCTAGTCCGTTATAATGGGGAGCGAATCTGGGCCCGATTGCCCGAAGGAGTAGACCTCGAGGATTTAATTTCGGCTGGCGTGTTCGGGCTGATCAATGCAATTGAGGCTTTTGACCTCGACCGCGGTGTCAAATTCGAAACTTATTGTGTGCCCCGAATTCGCGGAGCCATGCTCGACGAGCTGCGGACCATGGACTGGGTTCCGCGATTGGTGCGATCTAAGGCAAGCAAGCTCAATGAAGCGGTCCAAACCCTAGAGGCCAAACTTGGCCGGCCACCCACCCAGCAGGAATTAGCCGAGCATTTTGGCATCAGCCTCGAAGAGCTCGACAAGTTGATGTCCGAAGCGAACACTGTGAATCTCATTAGCCTGAACAAAAAATGGTACGAAACGGACAGCTACAAGGACGTTCGGGAAATCGATATCCTCGAAGACAAAAAAGGGGAGGATCCGACGAAACGCCTCGAACAAGCCGACCTCATGCGACTCATCACAAAAGGACTCAGTCGCAACGAGCGGCTGATTATCATCTTGTATTACTACGAAGAACTTACGATGAAAGAGATCGGAGCCACCCTGGATCTATCTGAGAGCCGTGTGAGCCAAATGCATAGTGCTATTGTGCAACGACTACAAGAACAACTAGCAAAGCGAAAAACGGAACTGGCAGATTGATCCTTCTTCAAGCGGCACCTCTCGCAGTTGGAAACGTGAGGGAAATTGCTGGCCGCCCAAAACCCGATGCCAGGGAAATCGAGCTGTGATGCCGCTTCGCAAGAAAATTCCCGCGGTTATCCTTCGTGAGGTGGTTCTCGCCTTCGCATAGGGCACATCTACGACCACACAACAAATCATGCCCAAAACCCCTTCAATTGCTTGGTTCGGTTGAATCGTCCGAGCTGTTCATTATGTGGAGCTTTGGGGTAAATTGCGGAGCGACTCCCATGCTTTGATCTCCTCTTCGGTACACCAGCCCAACTCAAGAACCCGAGAAAAGACTGGATAAACGGCTTGAGCATCCCATGCCTTGAGCCAGGAAACGAACCCGCCTGTTTCCGGCGGCAGTAGTAAACCACCCACAGTGAGGGCATCGATAACCGCCAATTCCTGGATCGCTCCCCGAGCCCAAAGGTTATAGCTTTCGGCGATCACAGGGAGGAGAAGTGCGGCAACAACCCACACAGGTTGGACTTGGGAAGGAGGTTTCCGGCACCAATTATAAAGCTCGAGTTCCGGATGAAGGTTAGGCGTGCAACTTTGCGGCAAACAACCTACCTCCCTCCGAACCATATGCCGGCTCGGGTATTGGTAAAATCCCTCGCCGGATTTTCGCCCCAATCGGCCACGGGCTACCCACGAAACGAGCAACTCCCAATCGGAAGCAGAAGCTCCACTTTTCCACCCTTGTTCAGCAAGCAAGTATTTGCCGACACGGAGTGCAGTGTCCAACCCAATCTCATCGAAGCGTCGGAGCGGCTGCCACCACGGTCCTAAAAAGGTCGTCGCCTCCTCCAACTCACGGGCGGATACGCCCCAACTCAGCAGCCGCAAGGATCGCTGCAGATAGGCAAAAAGTAACCTGTTTGCCACAAAGCCGGGTTGATCGGGAACCGGAATCGCTATCCGACCTAGACAGGCCGCGTGAAGCACAGCCAATCTTCGAGACTGAAGCCCGGCCCCTTCCCCCCAAATAACTTCCGCATATCCACCGCGGGTAATGGGAAGGAGCGGGTGAAAAAAATGTACTCCGACCAGGTGCTCGGGACGCGTTAGCCCCTCCGAAAGCAGACGGATCGGGATTGCGGAAGTCCCCGTAATCAGGGTACAGTCGGGAGGAACTACTGTCTCCAGCACTTTAAAGACATTGCGTTTCCGCCCTATCGATTCCGTTATGGCCTCCACCACCATGTTGCAGTCAGCCAGGGACTCTAAATCCGCGGTAATCTGCAAAAGCGGGGGCCTAGCTATGCGTCCTAATTCTCGGGAAAGGTTTGCCAAAAGGATCCAAACACGTTTTTGAAGCAGGGAACGGTTGGAAGTATTAGCCTCCACTAAAGTAACCGGTACACCAAGAGCAGCGTATTGGGCGGCGATAACCGCTCCCATCCAGCCCCCGCCGACCACCCCCACCCGGCCGACCCCACGAGCCAACTCTTCTGCAAAGACACTAAACCACTTCGACCAAGTGTCAAATCGGGGCCAAGAAGCGTCACCATTCTCCGCCAGAAGTTGGCCCAAAGAGGACCTGCTACAGCCTGGAGAAACGCTGGATTGCCGCCACTGGTTGAGCAGAGGTCGGAACACGTCGCGGGGATCTTGCGTTGCCACAACTACAAGCTCCGGGCAAAATTGATGCTGTTAGCACCAAAGTGGATGGCTCTCCGTTCCAACTGCCCTTGCGTGCTTCCCTCGGCTCCTTGCTGGAACGTTAAACAAACTTTCCTTCCAGCCAAATCCCCATACCGGTATGAATCGGCACGGCAAATCTACGAAACACCGGCTTGACAGAAGCCTGGCCCATCTCAGGTCGGGCCGATGTCACGCCCGGGCAAGGCATGTCCACCGGCTAACGACCATCCGTAGATCCGCATGTCGTTTTTGGACTTCTGAGCCAAACGCTACCCGATCCTATGCACTTCCTGGCTCTCCAAACCGGTAGCCGGGGTCATCGCACACGGTCATCGTCTCGTGGAATTCCCTGGACGTTCCAAATCGGCCAAGGAACGCGACTCCCATTTTCGCCGGTTCGAAATAAGACTTCACCTGCGCCAGCTCCTGGACGAGTGGGCAATACGTCGCACAGAGTTTTCCTTTGAGGCCGCAGAGTCGATGGGAAGCAAGGGAGATAAAAGGCCCACAAGGTTACGAGATAAACTAGCCCGCGATTTCCCCCCACCTTTCATCATGAGAACGCTCCCGGGGGAGTCGGCTCCCACAGGATACCCACCCCGTAAAAGAAGCGGAGAAAACAGGGGACACACCGACTGCACCAAACTGCTGCCGACCAAAATGTAGAATATCTCCTGTCGTGCTGGGCCACGTATTGTGGTTTCTATGGGTGCCTACACAATTTATGTGAGACGTTAAGCGGATTCCTAACGAACCAAGCCCGCCCGCGGAATTTTCCCCAGTTCCATTTTTCGAGAGGCTTTATCCCCCGGAGTCCATCCCAGGCTTGGTAAGCCCCCCTTACAACACTGGTGGGGGAAACAGCCGCTGTTCGGGGGTGGATTTGATTTCCCGCACCCCTTAATCCCAAAGATGTAGATTTGCCGTAAGTCATTGAAATTCAGAGATTTACATATTCACACGGTTTTGTTGGTTATTGTAGTGTCAACACTCGCAACCGCCTTGGCATTCCAACCGTTACAACGATACCCCCCAAGCTGTGCTCGGGTCTGGTATAGGGTGCCATTTCCAGAATGTGTTCGCCGTCCAGTGGACGGGAAAATGCCACCGCCCTAAGGGCTTCGGATTAACACCACAGAACATGAGCACAGAGGGTGGCCTCCCCCCCAATCCGCCAGGTAACATCGATGCCTAATCAAAGGGACTAATATTATCATCACAATGATCAACAAACTCTTTCTCGTGCTAGCATAAGCACGGGCGAGCACAGATTTCGGCAGATAAACGCAAAACGTTCATCCCTCACCTTCCTATTTCAATTCCGCCAAATAGAATAGGACAAATTCTTTCTGCGGACTGCTTGCTTTGAGCTGCGAGAGTGCCTTTAGAAGGCCGGCCCTCTGGTGGTTGGTGAACTTCGCCGTCGGCATCTTTAACGTCAGGGGGCAGGGTTCCGGATAAATCGAAGTATGGATAAAAGGTTGTCTGGTATGCTGTACGCCGGAGAAGCAGTAATCTGACATGCACGGTAAGCGGCCGACTGGAAGGCCAGGCGGTCCGAAAGTGATTTATTCAAGTTTTTAAACGTAGGTCTTTTACTGTGGCATCTGCCTTCGCCTTTTCCGGTGCATTAACCAAACAGGGCAGCCGGCTAAAAACCTTTTTTGACAAGGTCCACGAGAAATCAACTCAGGCGGGTGTTGGCAAGCTCACACAGATTGAAGAGGTGGGTCGATGCACTTCCCGTGGTGGTATGTTCCGGGGTTCACAGCCCCGATGTTAATCGCGATTATCGCGGTCTTGCATGTAATTGTTGCTCACTATGCGGTGGGAGGAGGATTCTTCTTAGCCCGCGAGATTACGTTTGCTCACCGGACCAGAGACCAAGAATACTTGGCCTACCTTCATCGGCATGCAGCTTTTTTCATTTTGCTCACTGTGGTCTTTGGGGCCATCACCGGGGTGGGAATTTGGTGGACCATTGGATTAGCCAGTCCGCTTGCTACCGCGTTGCTCATTCAAGTATTTGTATTCGGTTGGGCAACAGAATGGGTGTTCTTTGTGATGGAACTTACGTCCGCTTTCCTTTTGTACTATGCCTGGACGCGAATACCCGCGTGGTTGCGGGAATCGTTAGCCTGGATTTATGCCATTGCGGCTTGGATCAGCTTGCTACTGATTACCGGGATCACGTCATTTATGTTGCACTCGGGTACGTGGCCCGAAACCCGCAATTTTTGGCACGGCTTTTTCAATCCCCAGTTTTGGCCTCAGGTAATAGCTAGAACGGGGGCGGCATTACTATTGAGCGCGCTTTATGTGTTCCTCCATGCCTCTCTGACTTTGCCATCGGATCGCCTACGGGAACTTGTCCAGAAGCGGGCCGGCCTGCCATCTTTTTTGGGAGCAGCAGGTATTGGGCTCGGTGGGTTCCTATGGTTTCTCTTACTTCCTGATAGTGCTGGGGCTGTGATCTTAACAGCTCCCATCATCACGGCCTTTGTAGTGGCAGTAGCCAGCTTAACAGTTTTGATCTTGGCGATGGTTTACTTTGCTTCGGTGAAAAATCCTAGTTGGTTGAATCCTGGATATGCAGGGTTGATTTTCTTCCTGGGTTTGGGAGCGTTTACACTGGGAGAGTTCGTGCGGGAAGCGGTTCGCAAACCGTACATTGTGGACAGGGTTGTTCTAGGAAATCAGATATTTTTACAGGAGATTCCAAAACTCCGGCAGGAAGGATATCTCCAAAGCGGCATATGGACACGTTATTACGTGGCCGAGAAATTCCCGAAGCTGATAGAGGAAGGAAAAATTAATTACGAGCGGTTTAAGGAGCTCAACTCTGCCGAACGGGTCGCTTTGGGGCAAGCCCTGTTCATGTATCATTGCAACGATTGTCATGCTACATCCCTGGGTTACAGTGCTGTGGCCCCCTTCCTTTACGGCATGACTGCTGACAAAATCAAGGAATTTCTTCTCAACCTGAACGAGCCTTACTTTTACATGCCACCATGGTGTGGACGAGAGGAAGAGGCAGAGGTTCTGGCAGAATACCTTGCCACACTTGCTCCCCGATATCCTCAAAATCTCCCTCGCTTGCCCCATCCTATCTCTAAAACCGAAGAATCTGCAGAAGCCCTAACTGCCGGCCATGCTTCAACGGTTGAATCCAATTAACTATGAAACATGAAGATACGGTTCGACAAAACCACGCGGGTCCGTCGAGCATAGGCCACGAAGATCGGAGAAGTACGTTAGGTAGGGGCGGAATGAGGCAGACGAACCTTGAAGCCTTGAGAAGATCTCCGACGCGTTAAGAGGCGTTTTGTATTGAGGGATATGGCATGAACCAGCTATTGGATCAGGACTTTCCCGAATACTTTGCCTTACCCCCGTGGCTAATCCTCTTATTTCGAATCGTGGGGTTTGCCCTGCACGCGTCATTTATGGGACTGTGGTACGCGGGTATCCCCCTTGCTTTAGTTTGGGGAAGTTCTCACGATTTACGGCTAAGGCAACTTTCTCGCCGTCTGATGAAACAGATGCCCGTAATTGTTGCATTTGGCATCAACCTGGGGATCGTACCCTTACTCTTCTTGCAAGTGGGATTCGGGCCAATCTTTTATTCGGCTACGATCTTGATGGCTTGGCATTGGTTAGCCATCGTAATCCTTCTTATATTTGCTTACTACGGGGTCTACCTATACAGTTGGACAGAGATACCGCTAGAAAAACCAATTTCCAGGCGACGGCTGGCCTTGGGAGCTTTTATTGCTCTCCTGTTCATTCTCATTGGATTTTTCTTTTCCAACGCGTTCAGTATCATGAACGATTTTCAACGTTGGTCCGTCCTTTGGAAACGCACGGTAGTAGCCGGAGCGGTTACAGGATTGACTTTGAACGTTGATGACCCGAGTTTCTGGCCCCGTTGGCTTTTTATCTTTAGCCTGGCCGTTCAGACAACAGCAGCCTGGATGGTAGTCGATGCCGGTATATTGGGGCGAGGATTAGGAAGCGATTACCAACAGAGAGTTCTCCGGGCTGCCGCCCCCGTTTATACACTGGGAACTGTGGGCCTTTTTCTTTTTTCCCTATGGCACTTGCAGACCTTGGAAAAAATCTGGGACGTTCTCTTAACTTGGCCTTATGTCGTGGGCACAGGCGGGGCATTCTTTCTCCCAGTGGTGTTGACGGGCCTATTGTGGAAGTTTAGAGGAACCTCGAAAGATCTCAAAACGAGCACGGCCGCTCTGTTGGGCTTGAGTCATATCCTCGTGTTGGTTTTGAATTCCTTTGTGCGGATTACGGCCGATCTTGCCCATCTGTCGGCCCTGCAGTACGAATTCTGGAATCGCCCGGTAAGGATTCAGTGGAGTCCCATTTTGCTATTTGCTGTTACGTTGATCCTCGGAATTGCTGTGGTAATTTGGATGATTGTGCAGGTGCTGAAGAACCTCCAGTCCTCCTCCGGAGAGCGGACCTTTTGAAAAACGCGAAGATGTGCAGAGCGAAAAAGTCGGTGAGAGGTTCCCGCAGGGCAGCTTCGTAGGTACTGGAAAGTTATGGCCTTAGGACATGGCGTTTCAGGAAATAACCTCATACATGGATTTTGACTTTATGCACAGACGGCTAGTTAGTGGTCCGAACATAACGTAGCTCGAGCTCTCCGAACAAGATTTTGTAAACTACAGGTTAAGCCGTTCGCACGTAACTTACGAAAACTCGGGAGAACAAAAAATCTTGTGGCTGCTCCAACCAAAGGGTTAAGACAAATGATCGGCTCTGTGACATGTCTTTTCCGGTTTAGTAATAATCTTCGGCTTGGTGGGATTGGAAGGCCCCTAGTTATCCTGTTGGGCTTGATCGTGCTTGCGTTGACGATGGCATGGTTTGCCGGAGTTTTTACCCCGAAGATTAGTCCGGAAGCTCAAGCCAAAGCTGCTGTCCCTACGGTTGATTTGTCCCGGTACGTTTTATTTCCCGTGGAGGTCCGCGAAAAACCATTTATTCAAGAGGCCATTGGAACTCTTCGGGCAGCTCGGCGAACCAACGTGGCTGCAAGGATCATGGCCCGAATCGAGCGGATTCATGTCCGGGCGGGTGACTCCGTGGAAGCCGGCCAGGTTTTGATTGAGCTCGATCGGGCCGCCTTCGAGGCTCAACTCCGGCAGGCGGAAGCCTCGCTCCAAGCCACCTTGGCCGCTTTAGCCCAAGCCCAGGATCAATTTGAACGTGCCAGAAAAGTTCGCGAGGCTAATCCCGGTGCTATTTCCCAGCAGGAATTTACTGCCTTGGAGATGCAAGTCCGAGCAGCAGAAGCCAACCGGGCCAAAGCCGAGCAAGCTCTGGCTGAGGCCAAAGTTATGCTCGAGTATACAATCATCCGGGCTCCTCAGCCTGGGATCATTGTAGATCGTTTTGCCGAAGAGGGAGACATCGCCCAGCCGGGGGTTCCATTACTTTCGCTCTATGATCCAACCTCCCTGCGGTTGGAAGTGGCCGTGATGGAAAATCTCGCCATTCATATCCGAGAGGGAGCCCAATTAAAGGTGAAAGTAGATGCATTGGGGCAGGAATTTGACGGCGTTGTCGACGAGAAAGTACCTCAGGCAGAGGCTACCACTCGCTCCTTTTTGGTCAAAGTGAAACTTCCGCAACGTCCCGGTCTATATGAGGGTATGTTCGGCCGGCTAATTATCCCTGCGGGAACTCGTCGCCACTTGTGTCTTCATTCGGGAGCCATCGAGCGGGTGGGACAGTTAGAGTTCGTCAAAGTCCTGCTGGATCCCGCTTCCGCAGCAGTGGAACGTCGGCTCGTCAAGACGGGTCAGCGGGGATATGGGGCATGGGTAGAGGTGCTGAGCGGGCTAAGCCCAGGTGAGCAGATTCTTGTGCCAAAGGAACTAGCAGAACAAATGGAGGAAGAACTTCGGGGAATGCCTGTCTCCGCCCAGCTTCAGAACCAAGCTGCAACCTCAACTGGTTTTTCTCGGAGATCGGGCACCACTGCAGATGACTACTGTCCCCCAGGCCCTTCCGAACTCAATGTGCCACACAATAGTTCCCAACCGGTTGCCCCGTAGCTCTTCGCACAAAAGTTACTCCTTACTCTAACATTCCCAGCCCCAAAAGGGTTCAAGGAAAGGGACTGGGTTCGGAGAGGTCAGGAGAAAGTTCCCAATGATCAACTCCGCCAAACCTTTGACGTTTGGCAAAATCTCCCGGTCAGAAATTCTTGTGATCTTGCTGAGTCCCCCAGTTTGCCGATAATCCGAACGCCCAATGAAAAGAGGGGCGTCTTTCCGGAAGCAATGGGAAAATCGCTTAAGCGGGAACCTTTCCGCCCGGAGCGGTCAGAAGACGGGGCTTCAAGGGTGCAAGTGTGGATCATTAGGGTGGTCACAAAAGAGTCTGGTCCATTAAAGGTCCGAATACCCCGCTCAAGCGGTGCCTCCGAAATGGCGGCTCTACCGGATATACTATCAGGCTATTGCTTCTGAAGGTTACGAAGAAAAGTTTTCCCGAAAAATGCTTGAAAGTTCTAATTTAGTGATGCCTTGAGTTGCCTTTCCTTGGAACTAAGGGGAAAGAGATCTTGATTAGGTCTTAGCCGGAGGACTGGAGCCCTGCGGTCTGACCGGAAAACTTTCGCAGAATCGATAAGCGACGATATTTTCCTGGCCAGAAAGGAGGCGTTTGCATGCCCAATGGGGAACGAGAACCTTTTCTCACGAGGATCGTGAGTCTATTCCTCCGGGCAGATTTAGTGGTGACCCTAAGCTTAGCAGCACTCGCCATGGGGGTGGCGGCCCTTGTGGTTACTCCTCGCGAGGAAGAACCTCAAATCGTTGTTCCCATGGCAGACGTTCTAATTAAAGCCCCCGGCCTTTCTGCCGCGGAGGTCGAACAGCAGATCGCCTTGAGACTGGAAAAGCTCCTTTATCAAATTGATGGGGTGGAATATGTCTACTCGATGAGCCAACCGGGCCAATGCATCGTCACAGTCCGCTTTTATGTGGGTGAGGACCGTGAGGACTCCCTTACCAAGCTGTACAACAAAATCTACTCCAATATCGACCAGGTCCCGCCGGGGGTTGAAAGTTGGGTAGTAAAGCCGATCGAAATCGACGATGTACCTATTCTCATTATTACGTTATGGTCTGATCGCCCCGAACTTTATAGTGATCATGAGCTTCGTCGGCTTGCCGAGCAAATTGAACAGGAGCTTCAGCGGATTCCCAACACAAATCGTGTAGGGGTTATCGGAGGCCGGCCGAGGCAGATCCGCGTGCTGCTTAAGCCCATGGAGTTGGCAGCCAGACAAACCGCTCCTTTGGATGTCGTTCGCGCGCTGCGGGCAAGCAACGTGAACATTCGGGCCGGCCTATTCGACCAGCAAAACCAAGAGTTTATTGTGGAAGCGGGCCCCTTTGTTCGGGATAAGTGGGAGTTGGAGCAGCTGGTCATCCAAGTGAGCGGGGATCGGCCCGTATATCTCAAAGACGTTGCGGAGGTTTTGGACGGACCAGCCGAGACAGAAAGCTATAGCTGGATTGGATTTGGCCCAGCTGCAATAGCCCCTCGTAATCCTAAGGAACCGTACTCGCCTTTCGTAAAAGAAAAACATGATTCCATTGGAATCCATACTCTCCATGTACTTCCAAAGCCCACCGGGGAATTAGCTTCTGGGGCTGGGGGACAAATCCGACCGGGGGAACTCTTCCCAGCAGTCCACATTGCCGTGGCAAAGCGAAAGGGCACCAATGCGGTCTGGGTGGCTCGGGCTGTAGAGCAACGGCTAATGGAGCTGGCTGATCCCCGTTCTCTCGAGGCGATTTTCCCGCCCGGTGTCTACTACCGTATCACTCGGGATTATGGGGAAACCTCAAATGACAAGGTCAACGAGCTAGTAGAATCCTTGGTAATCGCCGTTATTACCGTTATTGGTCTGATTGGCGTAGTAATTGGATGGCGTGCAGCCCTTGTGGTGGCTTTAGCAGTGCCTATCTGTTATGGGGTTACTTTGTTCATAAATTATCTTGCCGGATATTCTATCAACCGAGTTACTTTGTTTGCTCTCATCCTGGCCTTAGGCCTTTTGGTCGATGATCCAATCACGGACGTGGAAAATATCGCGCGCTATTTTGCTATGCGGGTTCTTCCTCCGCGGCAGTCGGTGCTGCGAGCAGTACAGGAGGTCCGGCCTGCATTGATCATGTCTACTTTGGCTATCATCGTCTGTTTTGTGCCTATGATGTTTATCACAGGGATGATGGGGCCTTATATGGCTCCCATGGCTCTTAATGTGCCGCTTACGGTCACCGTATCCACGCTGGTCGCTTTCATGATCACCCCTTACCTTGCCATGGTTGCTCTAAGAGGCACCCCGGCCCATGAACCTCCCTTCGAGCTTACGCAGAGTTGGACTTATCGGGTGTCCCGGAGCGTGTTGGGAACCATTCTTACTAGAAGGATTTACATCTGGCTAGTGCTTCTTCTGGTAATAGCTCTTCTTTTTGCGGCTTTCCTTCTCCCAGCATTTCGCTTGATACCACTTAAGATGTTGCCGTTTGACAACAAAAACGAGTTTCAGATTGTGGTGGACATGCCTGAAGGAACAACTCTGGAACAAACAGAATTTGTAACGCGACGATTGGCTTCTTACCTCTCCACGGTGCCAGAAGTTATAGACTACCAGCTATATGTCGGGCTTGCTTCTCCGATGGACTTCAATGGCATGGTTCGGAAATACTATTTGAGACAGGGTTCACATGTAGCCGACATTCGCGTTAATTTGGTACACAAACACTATCGCCGCCATCAATCCCATGAAATCATTCTTCGGATCCGCAACGATCTGACCCGAATTGCCGAAGAAATGGGGGCCAATATTAAGCTAGTGGAAGTTCCTCCCGGCCCACCGGTACTTTCCACAATTGTAGCCGAGGTTTACGGTCCACCGCATGCTAGTTACGAACAAATCTGCGAGGTCGCCCGCTCCATCGAGGATCGATTAAGGCAAGAACCCTTGGTAGTCGACATCGATAGCACTGTGGAAGCTCCTCAGAAGGTCCTTACCTTCGAGGTGGACCAAGCAAAAGCAGCCCTTTCTGGCATTTCGAAAGAGAATATTGCTCAGACACTTGCCATTGCACTAGGGGGCCTTCCTGTCACCGAAGTACACGACCCATTCGAAGTTCATCCGTTGCAAGTAGTACTGCGACTACCTCGGGAACTTCGTTCTGCAGTCGATGATTTGGAAGAAGTCTACGTTCGGGGCGAAAAGGGTCAGCTAGTACAGCTCGGGGAATTAGGTAGATTTGTGGAAAAAACGGAAGAGCAGACCATTTATCACAAAAATCTCCGTCGTGTTGTTTATGTTACGGCTGAAGTGGCGGGACGTCCTCCGGCCGATGCTATTATGGACATCATACTGGATCGGATACCCTGGAAAGACCGAGCCACGCAAACAGGGGAGCCGCGTCCCCTTGAAAACCGAACTTGGCTTCGGCCCGGCGGGGGAGTGCCCTGGGCTGTACCGGAGGGATTCGAGGTTCACTGGGCAGGTGAAGGTGAATGGAAGATTACCCTCGATGTCTTCCGTGATCTAGGGATCGCTTTCGGAGTCGCACTCCTTGCTATTTACGTGCTCCTCATGTTCGAAACGGGTTCCCAAGTCCTACCCCTGGTAATCATGCTAGCGATACCCCTCACAGCAATCGGGATTATGCCTGGCTTTCTGTTTTTGAACTATTTGGTAAACTGGCCGATTGGGGGCTATCCCAATCCTGTCTTTTTCACGGCCACGGCAATGATCGGAATGATCGGATTGGCAGGAATTGTGGTCCGCAATTCCGTGGTACTTATCGATTTCATTCAAAACGCCCTGGCTGAGGGGTTCGATCTTCGCGAGGCTATCGTACGAAGTGTTGCTGTCCGAGCTCGCCCGATCTTTCTCACTTCGGGCACGACTCTCTTAGGTAACTGGGTAATTACGTTAGACCCAATTTTCTCGGGGCTTGCCTGGGCCATCATCTTTGGTATTTTTGCTTCCACAGCTTTCACGATGCTCGTAATTCCTCTGGTTTACTTCCTGCTGTATAGCCGGCCTTCTTCCGACCAGCCAATTACTGCCCTGGAAATGCAATAGGTTTAAGCTACAGTACTTTCGTAGCACCCCCAGCGAATGGATGAAGCCTCCCCTCCGTGGGGCAAATTGCACAACGCACGTCTATTCCGTTATCCACCGGGAGATGGTTAACACCTGTAAATCCGCTGGCCCTGCAAGCCAGGCACTTATGCTCACCAGTCCCAGCAATGAGCCTGGCCCACCAAAATACTTCGCATACAACCGGGTTATGGGATCTTGCACACCTTCGACAACGAGGTAAGGATCTAATCCTCTCTTAACCACGGATCCCTTGGGAACACGAAAACGCCCCAAATGCCATCACACTCACTCGAGGATTTAAATGCTCATTCTGGAATGGTTGCAATCATATCTAGGGTGATGGTGCGACCGGTTTTCCCGACGCCATGGACCGTTGCTTTGGATGCAGCTGGGGCTTTGCCCAGCTCGAAGTATTCCGGCCGAAGCTTGTCCAAAGCCGCACTTGCATCTTTGCCGGAAACGTAATATGTAGCTTTTACCAAGTGCCGCATATCGCTGCTGACGGTTTTCAAAATCTCTTCGAGTTGTCCGAAAATATGCCGGACTTCCGTGGCACCATCGACCGCCTCCGAGGCCCAGAGGCCGGAGACAAAGATTAGCTCGGACCTTCCAAGCACAGTAGCTCGGCTAAAGGTAGGAGAAGGCTTTGTGCCTGGGGGATTGTAGAAAACGAGTTTTTCTTCACGACGAGTAGTATTCGCTTCACGGAAAGCTACCATCTCGATTTCTACTGGAGCCGAAGCAATCCATTCGACAAATATTACCGGAGGGACAAGCTGATTAGTGAATAACCCCCGGAGCTGATCCTTCACGACTTCCGCCAGACCAACCGGCTGAGCAAATACTTTCAGTTGGGCAACTTTGGACGTTGTAACCGATAACTGCTCTGCCATTTGCATGAGTCCCGATAGAACCTTCGCGGTGGCTTCCTTCGGTTCTCCCCGCTCGGGATAACCGGAGAAGAAAACTAACTCTCCTGGGGGAACCATGGCCACATCGGCAAAACCCTCTTCTCCCCATAAGCTTGGGCATCGCAATAATCTCATTTCACCCGGATTCTCGGAAGTAATCGCGACCACATCTAATGCCATGCCTGCTTCCGCCAACGGTAAGGGTGTTTCGACCAGAGTGAATGCCGGTCGGGAATCCTCTTTGATCCGTGCCAAAAGGGATTGGATAAGGAGCTCTCCCGTCTTAGGATCTTTCACATAGGCATGAATCCGCACAAGTTTTTCCCAATCGGAACCTGTTTCGGAAAGCAGGATGTCCAAATTTTCCACAAGCTGCTGGGCCTGAACCTTCGCGGAGTCTTCTGCGTCGTTTCCTTGTACTAAGTGCCCTTTGGCGTTGATAGGCAAAAGTTGGCGGGAAAAAAGCAGGGGCAGACCTACCGTCACCACCGCTTGAGCAAAACCCTCAGGAGTTCGGCCGACGCGTTTGACCTCGGCAGGCCGTGGAAGTTGCTTCTGCGTTAACTCTTGCCCTTTCGGCACTTGCGGCCGTGCTCGGCCCGGAACCTCCTTCGCCTTTCCACACCCCCCCAATGCCAGCCCAAAGTAAAGAAGGCCGGTAACCACCATGTAAGAAATTCCATTTGCCAAACTTCTCATTGCTTTCCCACCTCTCAGTCATACAAGACCACAAATTGGTAGTCGTGTCGAACACGTAAAAATACTTTCGGTACCGCAAGTAAGAAAAAACGCCCACCCAGTCATGACGGCGGGCGTTCTCAAATCTTTTGCACTCAACCCGTCCAAATGGTTGCCATCCACCACAGGAACCCGGAAAAGTACCCGCTGGATTAAGCTTCCAGGATACTGCCCAGTCTTCGAGGAATACTCGTCAACGACTTTTTAAGCGCGCGGGGAGGTTGGCATCTTCTTCCAACCCGATCAAGAGATCCCTCTCTTCGATTACAAACGCTCAAGGATGAAATGGCCCCTTCTTGGCTAGGAAGCTAAGCTTGGAAAGTTGCCTAATTAAAACCTTTCCCCTTAGCAATCCCAAAGACTAAACCTCCTCGGGAAGTTCGTAACCTTTTCGTTTTGGACAGTCCAAGAACTGATTGGCTTCGTCGTCACCGGGGAAGATTTCCTTTTCAGGATCCCAGCGAAGAGGCCGCCCTAGCCACCGAGCGATATTCCCCAAATGACATAAAGTGGCGATTCGATGCCCGATCTCCACGCTAACGATGGGATCCTTCCGCGAACGGACGCAATCAAAGAAGTTCTGCATGTGATTATCGCTTTCGTAAACACGGATGGCATCCGGCGGCAGGGGATCCTTGTCCAAATCCTTAGGCTCGCATTCATATCCATTGCGGAAGATGGTGATTGTGCCTTTTTCCCCAATAAACTTTGCTCCACCACCAAGCCGCTTGTCTGTGCCGGAAAGTTCCAACTCCACACCATTGGGAAAGCGATAGTGAATGATCGTACGACTCATTAGTTGGTCACCGCGATCGCGTTTTTCCGGCTTATCGTAAACGAGCGTTTCTAGCTTCTCCGGTGGTTCCACCCAAATTTCTGTAGGCCCACTGTGGTCCATTCCTAAGGCCCACATTACCATACTCAAACCGTGGCATCCCCAATTGACAAGTTCCCCGCCCGAATAAGGACGGAACGACATCCAACCGGGCCCAACCGCGGCTTTTTCGGCCGGCTCCAGGGGGTACTCGCCTCTTTCATACGGAACCCGCGACAAATAGATGTTCATATTAAAGGGCACGATCTCGTTCTGCCCGCACCAGTGATCCCAATCCAGTCCTTCTGGCACAGGTTCCTCTGGGAATTGGCACTCCCACGGGCTGGGATAGTTGTACCCAATCACTTTTTGGATCTTCCCAATCCGTCCATTGAGAATAAGCTCCACAGCACGACGAGTCTTGGGGTGAGACCGTTGCTGTTCCCCCGTTTGAAACACCCGTTGGTATTTCCGCACCGCTTTAACCATCACCTGCCCTTCCCGGATTGTGTGACTCAATGGTTGTTCTCCGTAGATATCCTTCCCTGCTTGACAGGCGTGAATGCACGGCAGGTAATGCGAATGCTCCGGAGTGGCGTAAATTACCACCTCCACCTCTTTCAGCTCCAACATCTTTCGATAATCTTGAAAAGCCTGACACTGATACTTTTGGGCCCATTGCTCGGCCCTCCGGATATTCACATCCGCTACGGCTACAATCCGAGCTTCTTTCGGGAGATCTCCCACATTTCCTGTGACAAGCTGGCCGTTTCGCCGACCGCAACCAATAATTCCCACACCAATTTGCTCGTTGGCCCCGAATACCTTCCGGTCAACCACTTGGGGCACCGGGACTTTCTCCCCTTGGGGTCTGCATCCGACCAGTTTGGCTGCCGTGCTACCAACGAGAAGAAGCCCTGCACCGCGTAATACCTGTCGCCGTGATACTCCTTTTGCTTTCTTCATCTTTCACCTCCGAGTTTCCTCGGTTCAAGCTCTTAGGAAAAACCTTGTGTCACCCTAGTACATGCTAAGCAGTTAGCAAACGCGATGTCCCCGTCTCTGTTTCAGTCCCACCACCCTAATTTTCCGAGGCCAAATGAGACCCCACGCACCTCACCAAGAAACGGATAGTACCAATCCCTGGAGTTCCCAAAGGCCATCAATTTCTGACCTGAAAGCGAACACTATCACTGACGACTCCCGGTTAGCGATAGAACACACCGGGCCGAGATAGGCTCGCTCGGTTTGCTAAAGACTCAGCCCGAGCAAATCATCTCCTTTGTTGTCGCACTGTGTAAATGGCCAACTACTAAGTTGTGCTGTTCTCGCTCCCCTAGCCCTGCATCGCAAGGTACACCTTCCGAATGGCCCGGATTATGTCATTGAGGTCCTCTTCCGTAAAGCTCGGATCCATTAACACTCCTCCAAACCGGTTGATAATATCGATGGTTCTCGGACAGGATTCCGCACCATATTGAATTTCCCGTCCCCGTGGCGAATTGAAGCTCGGCCACTCGGGATGGATGGTCGCCTTTTTGGCAATCCGCGGATCTGCCGGCAGTATTACCGAGCCACTCGGTCCGCTGGCGGCGACACCTTCGGCACGCAAGGCCCGGAGGAAGTAATCGCGACGTTGCCGGTTGCCAAAATCAATGAATACTCCCACGCCCAAATCACCTTCCGGATCCGGCGTCTTACGCAACTTTAAACCAGGCAGGTCTGCAATACCCTCGCGAACGATTCGAGCATTTCGCCGCACCCGTTCACATATCGTCTCCAGCTTTTGCAACTGACCCTTTAGCACCGCCCCGGTGAACTCATTCATGCGGAAATTGCAGCTTGCAAATCCTGCCAGCAAACCTCCCTTCAAGATCTCGGTATAAGGTGCTCGAATTGCTCCGACATCGTGGAATCGCACAGCTCTTTCAAAAAGCACGTCGTCATTCGTAGTAACCGCCCCACCTTCGCCCGAAGTGATAGTTTTACTCAGCTGAAAACTATTAATCCCGATATCACCGATCGAGCCCACATACTTCCCTTTATATTTCCCGCCACAGCATTGGGCACAATCCTCAACTACTCGGATCCCATGCTTGCGGGCGATCTCCATAATCGGATCCATATCCGCAGGGGTACCCTGGAGGTGCACTGCAATGATTGCCTTCGTCCGGGGGGTAATTCTTTCTTCAATGAGCGTCGGATCGATATTGAAAGATTCGTCGATCTCGACAAAGACAGGAAGCGCGCCGGCCAGCACTATCACATCATAGTCGGCATACCAGGTCCAAGCTGGGAGGATTACCTCATCGCCCGGCCCCACCTCCAGGGCTGCCATTGCCGTCAAAAGGGCGGTCGTCCCCGATGTCACTCCCAAAGCATGTTTGACACCTATATGCTGAGCATACGCCCGTTCAAATTCCAACACCTTTGATTTGCCATGCCACCAGCGGAAAGGATTCCGCGATTCAAGGACTTCAATAAGCTCCTTCTTCTCCACCTCGTCATAAAATTGGGGCCCAAATGGACGTGAAGATAACATCGATTTCCGGACCGGTTCACCACCTTCGATAGCTAATTTCTCTCGCGATCCGGCGATAGTTTTCCTTCCGGAGGTCCCCGTCCAAGCTGCCCCAGCGGTCAAAAGGCCCATGGACTTTAAGAAATCCCGACGGTTGGCTCCATTCCCGATCATACCTTCACCTCCCATCATTCTCGAGTCCCGGTGTTCAATCTTCCTCGGCCCAAATAATCGGCCCCTTCAGGTAACGCTCGTGCTTCACTTCAGCGGCCCTCGCAACTCAAACTATGCCGCAGGCTGGTACGGATCTCCCGTTGGCAACTTCCTTTACGCAGCGTAATACTGAGCAACTTTGCGGATCGCCTGACCCACCTGCAAAATGTATTCTTCCGTCATGTACTCTTGAATGGGCACACGGATGCAGGTGGTTAAAATGGCCTCCGCTTCGGGACATTGTACTTTCGTATAGTCCATATCCGTTAAGCCCATCTCTTTGATGGGCCAACGTCCGGCAAAGAAGGAATGGTTTTGGAAGATCGGCTCTTTATACAGAGGACGACCGATATAACCGCCGGTTGCACTTACTCCTTCGGCAACAAGCGCGCGGGTAAATTGAGAGCGATTACACCGGAAAGCCTCGGGCTTTATCCGGAACATGTAGAACCAATACACAGCCCGATCTTCCGGATGCACCTGATGCGGAATAATCCCCGGAAGGTCTGCGATTTGCTCGGTCAATAGATTTCCCAACCGCGAACGGATGGTGGCGATTTCCTCCAACCGAGTCAACTGGGCAGCGGCCACGGCCGCCTGAACTTCGCTCATCCGGTAGTTGGTGGCAAACACCTCGTGTCCACCCCATTTGCGGCGGTCGCCCCCCTTGTCGCCAAACTTTTGCAGAAGCGGTCCAAATCGCTCGTCGTTCGAGCCGACAACACCTCCATCCCCACAGGTCACATGTTTGGAATTCTGCAAGGAAAAGCATGCGAAATGACCAATGGTGCCTATTGGGTGGCCCCGATACTTCGCACCCCAAGCTTGGCAACAATCCTCGATCAACACCAAGTTGTGCTTGTCGCACAAAGCTTTCAAAGCATAAAGGTCGCAGGGGTTACCCGTCAGATGAACCGCGATAATTGCCTTCGTTTTCGGAGTGATTTTCCGTTCCACATCCGCAGGATCCAAATTGTAGGTCCCTGCCCCCAAATCCGCAAAGACGGGGACAGCCTGCTGGTAGAGCACTCCGATTACAGTGCCCATATCTGTTACGGGAGAAGTGATGACCTCGTCTCCGGGCCCAATTCCTGCGGCACCGACGGCTATATGAATGGCAGCGGTTCCTGACGAACACGTGTGCACCCATTGCACTGGGCAAAATTGTTTAAATCGCTCGATTAAAAGGGATGTCTGAGGAGCATGACCGGAACCGTGCCAGTAGAAGAGGGTATCTTGCTTCAGCAATGCCTCAAGTTGCTTACGTTCTGGTTCCCCCCAGCGAGGTCGCCCCGGCGGGGAAATGGTAACGGTACGCGGACCGCCGTCGATCGCTAGCTTGGCAGAGTGATGAACGACAGCTGGCCTAGCCACCGAAACAGCCGAGGAAGCCACCAACGCCCCCGAGGCATACCGCAAGAATTCCCGTCGCGAAGTCCAGAATTTCCTTTCCATGATCACCTCCTTCTCCGCAAGACCCATCCCCAAATCTTCTCGTTCTTGGGCGTGATTAGAGTCACATACCACAATGAGCGAGCAAATGTCTGGGACCACCTAACTATCTTCTTCAAGCCATCGATCACGTCCATTCCCACTGGTCAACCGCGATCCGTTGAACCCTACTCTTTAAACCTTTGCAATATCTCCAGCATGTGCCCGGATCTTGGCTACTGCCTTGGCAATTAACTCCATATCCTCGCGGGAGGCCAAAAGTACATTTTGACCGAGCCAAACCCCCTCCTCGCACAGCTTATCATTTTCGGGGCATTGATTCCGCTCCGGCCACGAGCGAATCGCCGCCTGCCCATAGACCCGGACATAACCTCGGCTGTTAAGAGCATCTAGGAGGAACTGCTCTTTGTTGAGCGGGCTGTAGCCAGCTGAGGCCGGCACTCCCTCGGCCCGCAAAGCCCGGAGGAACTGAACCCGCGACATTCCCCCGAACTCATCACTAACAAATCGGAACATGTACAGATGATAAGCGTTCCGCGTACATCCTTCGTACATCCGGGCCGGATAGATCCCAGGAATTTCCCGGAGCATACTGGAAAGGTACTCGGCATTGGAAGACCGCAACTGTGCCCGCTCCTTAATTCCTTCCATTTGGGTGAGGAGCAAAGCAGCCTGAAATTCCGTCATGCGGGCATTGGTGTTTCGACCAAGTCGATATACAAACGAGGAACTTGGAACCCGTTTGCGGGCACAATTATGGAAACCGAAACATTTGTCGGCCATTTCTTCGTCATTGGTGAGAATGGCCCCGCCTTCCCCCGAGCAAAGATTCTTACTCAACTGAAAGCTGTAACAACCCGTGGTACCCCAACTGCCGACACTCTTGCCCCTCCATTCGGCCAGATGAGCCTGGCAGGCATCCCCAATAACGGGGATATTGTGTTTCTGGGCAATGGCCAGGATTCGGTCCATATCACAGACATTACCGCCGATATGTACTGGGATAATTGCCGCAGTACGATCCGTGATGGCGGCCTCAAGCTTCGCCGGATCCATGAGGAAAGTTTCCCGGTCCGAATCCACGAAGACTGGTAACGCGTAATGCTGCAACACGACGGTAAGTGTGGCCATGAACGTGTACGGAGGTATAATCACCTCGTCACCAGGGCCCACCCCCAAAGCTCCCAGCGAGCAATACAGGGCCGTGGTTCCGCTTGCTGTAGCGATACAAAACTTCGCTTGATTTAGCTCCGCATACACTTCTTCGAACTTCGGGACGAATCGAGACCGATACCACTGTCCACTCCGGACGACTTCCAACACAGCCTGGACATCTGCTTCCGTAACTCGAGGCCATCCCGGAAATCCCCCCTGGCGGACCGGCGTGCCCCCCAAAATGGCTGGCTTTTCTGCCGCAACTCCCCGAGCTGCCGGAATGAACATGGCTGCACCTATCGCACTGGCTGTACTTACAAACTCCCTCCGATTTACCCGCGAATTCTTTGAGCTTTTCATCGTGCTTCTCCTATCCCATCAAACACCCCACCGAGCCAACCATTCCCCCCGGCTTCGGTTTCAGATTTTCCTTTCGCCAAAATCCAACCTACGGTTGCGATCTCACGTTTGCAACCCATCGAGACAACTGTCCGATTTTTCAGGTCTAACAAGTCCATGGATTGATCCCCGCCAATTTGAAGACCGATAACGACAGCGAATATTGACCAAAATCTCGACGACCGCCGGTCAGTCCCAAAACTATTTGAATTTTGGGCAAATCTGGTTAGTCTGCCTAACCTGTGGCCCGACGCATGTTTTTTCCAGCGACTGACGGATCCAAACCCTTCGATCCTTTTCATCATTCAGTAGGGGCCTGTGTTCGGAATTTCATCTCCCCAAGATTATGGAACAGCTCTTGCCAATGCCCAAGTTCTCCTTGATTTGGCCTAGACGTCAGTGGAATGTAACTCTACCACCAAATCTGTTATGCCCGGGCGAGAATGTCCCCTGGGCATTCGAGGTCTAACTCCTGGCTACCGGTCCACCTCCGCTTGAAAAGGAAGAACCCGGCGTGACTTAATTCCCCGCTCTTTTCGCAAGCCGACCTCCCCGGTTAGACTTTGTATCCCAACACCGAACAGCCTTGAATGCTTGTTTTTATGATAGCGGCTAGTCCCGATAGTTCGAGCATCTTTTGCGCAAATCAATTTCGTTTTTGCGACAACTTGCCCTTTCTCTCGAAATTTGTACCAGAAATCTGCCAGCCTTCGCCCATCCTCACTCAATGAGCACGTGCCTGTTTGTGGGAGACGCGTAGCAGCTACCCGAGACAACAAGTCGATGCCAACCAAGCAACAGGCTGGGAAAAACCGGCCCTGATACCCTCCCTCAGCCCAAAACGGCGATCGGAGAGTGCAACGGCTCCCCTAGGACCAGGCACCTACTGGAAAATCGTTGCACCAGGGAAGGAAAATGGGGTGAAGTTTAAAAGGTCGAACTCGACTCCGGGGCCGCACTGATGGGGGATGTGGAGATTGCGGGGGGAGGTAAGGCGGGCATAGAAGGAACTGGCGGCACTTCATGAGGTCGGAAAGATTCTCCAGAGGATCCGGGCCAATGAAAAGGCTCCGGGGGACTCCTCCGACCGTAATACCGGGTGGGAGAGATTTCCCCAACGATGGCATCTTCCGATGGCGGGGGGATCATGCCCACCTCACCAGCAGGGGCCCCCCCCGAAGGGTTAGACGCCGCTTCGGCCACCATGGCAAGACCGCGATGGGCTGGCTCAAATCGCGGATTATGCTGCAACGACAAGAGGAAGTATTGCTGAGCCTGCGGGAGATCTCCCCGCTTTAGCAATATATATCCGAGGTTGTAGCACGCCGTGGCCGGATCCTGCACCGCCAACAGATGATTTAACGCTTGCTCGTACTGAGCGAGTTGAACCAAGATAATTGCCATGTTGTTCCGGTAAAGCCATCGCCGTGGTTGGAGACGAATTGCATTTTCCATCGCACGGACTGCCTCCTGGGGTCGGCCTCGACGGACCAAAAAGAGAGCCCAATCATTGTGGACCGCTGGGTCGTTGGGATGAGCTTCCATCGCTCGGCGATACAAGCGGGAAGCAGATTCCGGATCGTTTGCCAAATCCTTTAGGCGGGCATACCCGAGAAGGGCTTCTACGTCCTTGGGCGAGATTTCCAAGGCCTTCTCATAGTACTGTTCGGCTTCTCCGAACCGCTGTTGCTGTTCGGCCAACCGTGCAAGGGCCACGTACAGCTGAGCACTGGGCTTGGCAGGGCGGCTAAGGGAAATGGCATCTTCTTTGAATGTGGGTTCCGTCCGCGGTCCAAATTCCTTCTTAAGAAAAGAGCTAACCTTCTCCGCTCCCGCCTGAAATGGGGAAAGCAGCCGTGACCACCAAGAGGAACGGCTCGGAGGCCGACCAAGGTTGTTCGCTTCCCACTGGACAAACCTCAACAAGCCAGGCTGGGTGTGCGAGTGATTTCGGGACAAATGGGTTGGCTGCACAAGGTGAGAGCTTGGGGCTGATTGGGCCGACAACTTGGTAACTGAAATCCCGGTCTTGGGAAATCTCAAATCTCCTCGATGACAATCGCCCCTTTCCTGGGCCCAGCCGCCGGGTAGCGGACCTCCCAAAGGGACAGTGAAAGAGAGAACTACCAGTAAGAGTAGCTGTCCGTTTTCGATCATGCGATTCACACGTTCAAAGGCTCCGTGCAACGCACAAAGCATGTCGAAGCTAGAAGAACGCTGAGACTATCGCACCAGCCGTTTGTCTTTGGCTGAGCACGAAAGAGAATAAGGCAACTTCCGAAAAAGGAATCTAGTCGTCCTGAAGAGTTTAGGGGTTCGCCATCTAAAGGACTAACCTACGGAAAAGTCACAACCTTGGGAAAATTGTGTGGACTCGGCATCCCTACGAGGCGACTCAAGCACTTCGCCTGACGCAAAGAGAAGACGAAGAAGGAAGAAACGGCCATAGAGCCAGCCGTTGCCCGAACGTTTCAATCGGAAATCTTTGCCAAGATCTTCAATTTTCCGTGGCGAATTATCCCGAAAGGGCCGGCCTCAGGCCGCAGGAATTCCGCAATCGCCGGAAACGCGGCTTAGTTTCACATGAAATAGGAGGTTTACTTTTCCGGAGATTCTTTTTCGGATAACCACGCTAATGCGAGATAGCCTTCCGGGTGGTGTTTGGCATTCCTGCCGCTACGGGGATTGGACTTGGTAGGGCTGATACATAGGAAGGCGAGGGTTAGGAGTGGACTCCTGAAACTTCTGATGGATAAGGCCCAATTCCGCACCGGATGCCCACCGCGGCTCCACTGGAGTCAGGATGATTGGAGGCGGTGATCCATCCAGCTGCAGGGATTCAAGGTACCGTCGGACGGCTTCTTGCCGCTTGGCCCCGATTCCAGGATCTGGTGAATGGACAAAAATCACGCGTCTTTCCGATGGTACTGCTTGGGCGATCCACCGCACCTTGGCCTTGCCGGCCTCACTCAAATGGTCCTGACTAACGACGAAGTGGGGATCCCCCAGCAAGGTCTGTTGCTGCCAACCTTTTGCCACCATTTGAAAATAAGCCGGCGGAATTGTGACCCGATCCATTGTGGCATAAGGTTCCGGCCAAATGCGGTTCCGAGTATAGTCGGTCCCAATCTGCCGGATAGGTCGCCAAAGGGCCTCACCAATTTTCGCGAATATGCTATTGGGAAATTGTGCTACCGGTTCACAATCGCTGGGACAACAAACTGGGGAGTCCGTGGGCTTTCCGGCAAAATGCTTAGAGCTGGAAACGTAGCTGTCTTGGGCCGAGTTTACGATCGTCTGGGCTTGAGAGACTGAGACCAGTAGGAGGAAAAGGGTAATCCCGAAGATAATCACCCCAAATGTCTTTCTTAGCCACCTTAAGCTCCCACGTGTAGTCAGGACGGGAGTGCTCACCCGTCGGAGCTTACATCGCCCAGATTTAAGCACCTTGTCTTTCAAGTTCATCGGAGTCCTAACAATTTTGATGAACGTATGATGCATAAACCTTGTGGCCTGGAACGAGTTAGTAGACCACAGAGCCGAGAGAATTCTCACAGAGAGGCTCAAGTGATTGAGCCACAACCGACGAATGATTTGGTTAATTAATCACTTATTCAGCTATCTGGCTTGTCAGCAGGCCATGGATTGAACCAGCCTCTGAATAATTCCGCCGGGGTTGTGGTCAGCTTGCGTAAACCACAATGTGTGGGACAGTTTTACAGGAAATACCCAAATATTGGGCTATTGGCTTTCCGCTTGGAATTATGCGGGATCTACTGAAGTTCTTATCCGGCCTCCGAGTATGTGACACCCTGCTTCTTTTCGGCATAAGAGGTTGGAAATCTAAAGCTTTGCTTGTCGGGCATTTGCCCCGGCGATGACTCGATGGTGGGTATTAGCCTTTATTTCGGTCCGTGAGACTAGCTTTAAGGAGGGTAGCCCCAGTGATTTTCGAGGCTTGGGTCTGCAATTTTTGCAATGTATCTCGGCAAAAAGACTCCACCTCGGCAACACGCTCGAAGCGTTTCCCCTCTCAATTCCGGCCCTTTGGCCGAGCGTGTGTCAGGATCTGAGCGGTAGTCTTCAGAGGTTGGGAAATCACGAGCAACTTTCCGGCTTTGCCGGTGAACTGCCGGTATGAGTGAGTTTAGATCCCAACTTCTGCCAGGAAGTGCCCCTTCCGAAACTTCCAGGTCACGGAAAAGGATATCGGCGGGTGTTTAGCCGGATGATGGGAAACCTCAGCAATGTTTTGGTCGGACTTCTGCGGCCATATGGGCTGAGAGTATCCGTCCGTCAGAGGAACAAGATGAAGATAAATACAGGAGGAAGAATACAAATTGACGGGGCCAGTAGCTCAAAGGTTGGGAAATTTTGGGAGGTTCCCGTCGACCAAGATGGAAAGTTCGTGATATCCTTTCAGGCCTTTCCTTACCGACCCATCAGCGGGAAGAGCTCCCGGATGATGGTAATGGCTGCCGGGCCAACCAACACCACAAAAATGGCCGGGAAAATGAATAGTACAAGGGGAAAGATCAGTTTCACCGCGGTTTTGGCAGCCTTTTCCTCAGCCAATTGACGGCGGCGGGTCCGCATCATCTCACTTTGCGTTCGCAAGGCATGGGCAATGCTTGTTCCGAATTTGTCGGCCTGGATGAGCACTCCGGTAAGCATCTTAAGATCATTTACCCCGGTACGAGTTCCTAGCTCGTGAAAAACCTCACTGCGAGGGCGACCTATTTGCAGCTGAAAATTGGCTACTCCGAACTCCTCCGCAATCACGGGGTAAGTCCGCTTCATCTCCTCCGCGACCTTCCGCATGGCTTGGTCCAGTCCTAACCCTGCCTCCACACAAACAACCATGAGATCGAGGGCATCGGGAAGGCCGTGGAAGATTTGCTCCTGGCGGTGCCGTCGTCGATACCACACAACCAAGTCTGGAAGGTAAAAAAAGCCACCTACAATCACGGCAACGGTTCCCCATCCCTGCGGACCCTTTGGAGTTGATACCAGGATAAATCCGCCTCCGAGTAGCAACCCCACAATCAAACACAAAAACTTGGCTCCGAGAAAGACTGTAGGAGCAAGCGGGGAACGAAAGCCCGCCATCACTAATTTCTGCCGAAGCCGGGTCATCTCCTCGATGGATTTGGGTTCCAGGGGCTTGGCCAATACCGGAGAGGTCTTTTCGAGCAAAACCGAGAGGCGATCCCGCTTCTTTATTGCTTCCTCCAAAGGCCGGACCTCGCGTCGCCGTTGAAAATGCTTCAGACGGACCAAAGCCCGGGGCCGAGCCACACCGATTTGCTCCAGGAGCAACCATGCTATCGCGGTGAACGCCCCAAAGATCGCCCAGGGTGTGAGCATTTCCAAGTCGAAGAATGTTTCGGGCATGACCATCCGCCTGTATTTGCTCGAAGCCAGTCGAAAAGCTCTCTCTATCCGGTCAAACTCCCAACCCGCTTTTCCCGCGGATAGTATCGACATTGACAGGGGGAATTTTCGGCAGCCACACGGGTAAACATTTTCAGGAGATTTCCTAGCCGACTCCCCAAACGGAATTTACACCTTGATGTTCACAATTTTGCGGATCACCAAAGCACCAAGGACTTGCATGATAACCCCGATCATAAGCATCCGATTTCCTAAGGGATCGGTAAAAAGAAGCATCACATAATCGCGGTTGAGATAGTACATGGCAAAAAAGAGGAAAACCGGCAAAGCCAAAAGCACCACTCCTGAGAGCCGGCCTTCACCGGTGAGTGCTTGAACCTGTCCCCAAATCTGAAAGCGTTGTCGGATTAGGGTAGCGATTTTCTCCAGAATCTCCGCCAAGTCCCCGCCAGTTTGTCGTTGCAGGATGACAGCGGTGGCGAAAAATTTTAGGTCCATGTTTGGAACGCGTTCCGTGAGATCCTTAAGAGAGTCCTCCAGCGAGATTCCCAGGTTCTGCTCTTCGAATACTCTCGAAAACTCTTTTCCCAGCGGAGGTGGCATTTCCTTGCCGACCAGACCAATTCCAGCAGCCAGACTTTGCCCAGCCCGGAGGGCCCGAGCTAACATGTCCATGGCTTCGGGCATTTGAGCGGCAAATGCCTTCAGTCGGCGATTCCGCCGCCACAGAAGCCACAGCCACGGTAGGAAGCATCCCCCTCCGCCAAGAAATGGCCAAAGGGCAACTGGCATTTGAAATGTCACTGCTATCGCTACCCCCACACATCCTAATGCTCCGGAAAAAGCCAGTAATTGGGTTGGGGTAAGATTAACATCCGCTTGCTCAATCAGTGTGCGAACGAAATGACACTCCCCCAGGATTTTCTCGAACCCCTTTTCTTCGGCATGAAGAGGCTCGGCCAGAAGCGGCTTGGCTCGGGAAGAGAGTGCCGTAGGGGTAAGCTTGGAACCTGCCCATCGAGCAAGCCGTCTTTCGGCCTTGGAAATGTGGACCCCCTGAACAACCTGAAACAAGCCCACCACCAAAGCGGCAACCCCTACAAACACACAAACGGTGATTAGCAAGGTGTCGGGACTCATGGATAGTTCCTATCAATCCGCCAAAAGAGGCTTTCCCGCAAGCCGAAGATTCCGTCGACTGAAGACAAAGCCCCTATGTTCTTCTAAAAGAAGGCTAACCCCAAGCTATCTTGGGATCCCAATCGCCCCGCCTGGTGTCCAAAAATTTGTGAACGTGTTGAGCTGCTTCTCGAAACGAGTTGCGAGCCCCTTCCAATCGGGTTCCCCAAAAATTTTTCCCTTTGAAAATCGTGCTCTGCGATTGCCGGCTGCACGTGCCGGTATTCCTATCAGTCAACCAGCATTACCCGTTCGCGAAAAGCACTTGCCGGTAGCCGAATCCCCGCGGCTTCAAGCCGGGGCATAAATGTTGGTCGGACACCGTGGCAGATAAAACGCCCATAAGCCCGCCCATGCTCGTCGACACCATCCTGCACGTATGAATAAATATCCTGCATGACGACGGTGTCCTGCTCCATTCCCACCACTTCCGTGATGTGTGTAACCTTTCGAACTCCTCCCTGGAGACGACTCACCTGGACAATCAGGTCGACGGCACTGGCGATCTGCTGACGCATGGCTTTGACGGGCAATTCGAAGCCGGCCATCATGATCATTGTCTCTAGCCGAGAAATTGCATCGCGTGGGGAATTGGCATGGAGGGTGGTCATGGAACCTTCGTGGCCTGTGTTCATCGCCTGAAGCATATCGAGGGCCTCAGGACCACGGCACTCCCCGATGATGATCCGTTCTGGCCGCATCCGAAGGGCATTGCGGACTAAATCGGTCGCCGTTATTTCCCCTTTACCTTCAATGTTGGGTGGCCTAGTTTCCAACCGCACGACATGTTCTTGTTGAAGTTGCAATTCCGCGGCATCCTCGATCGTGATAATCCGCTCATGATTAGGAATAAAGCTCGAGAGCACGTTAAGCAGAGTTGTCTTCCCAGATCCTGTTCCCCCCGAAATGATGATGTTGAGTCGAGCCCGGATGGCCCCTTCTAAGAGCATCACCATTTCCGGAGTTAACGCTTTGTATGCCAAAAGATCTTCCAGGCGAAGGGGATTCTTGCCAAAACGACGGATGGACACCGCCGGGCCATCGAGAGCCAAGGGCGGAATAATCGCATTGAACCGTGAGCCATCCGGCATCCGGGCATCCACCATCGGGCAAGTTTCGTCCACTCGGCGTCCTACCTTGGAAACAATTCGGTCAATTATTTGGAGCAAATGTTCATTATCCCGGAATGTGACATTGACCTTCTCAAGCTTCCCCCGCCTCTCTACGTAAACTTGTTTTGGGCCATTGATCAAAATATCACTAATGGTGGGATCTTTAAGAAGCGACTCCAGCGGTCCTAACCCTAATGCCTCGTCCAGGACCTCGTCGATAAGTCGTTCCCTCTCGCTGCGATTGAGCATCGTTTGCTCAGCATCGCAGAGATGTTCCACCACTGCCCGGATCTCTCGCCGCAGAACTTCACCCTCGAGCTCACTAATTCGCGAGAGATCCAGTTTATCCACTAGTTTGCTGTGGATCCGTTGTTTCAGTTCTTCAAAACTTGGTTGGCGATGCTCCGCAACTCGATTGCCCGCTGCAAGGCCAGGTCGTACGGTTGCCATGGTCGCTCCAATCCCCCTTGTTTCAGGTTGAAAGCGAATAGACCCTCGAATAGCTCCTCACAAGAACCCGCCGGTCAATCGCCTTGGACCAGTTTGCCGCTGCCCCACCGGTTCAGGGTGATACGGCCGATGAAATTCGGCTCCCCACCGGTGTGCTTAAGAATGAGAAGACCAAAAAGACGTAAGTGATTTCTCAGATTTTCCCGATCCACGGGAACTGAGGGGGTTGGGCATCCCGATTTTCCCCGTCGCTTACCCTCCATCCGCACCTCGCATGGGGCCAACTCGGCCGGTCCCTCCCGGCATCCACACCCTCCCGGGTGATCGGTCCCTCCTGGAAGGTGCCATCGGTCTGTCTCCGGCGGTAACTCTGCCGAGCATGACAACCCCGCCGGATTTCCGCGGCCCATTGCGGTTCTCAAAGCGATCGGACGAAACGGAAGCCCCTTTGTCACCCAAGTATAGCTCACCGGAAATAGCTCGGGCGAACCACGGGGATCAACTCCTCTGCACTTCCCAATCGAATCTTTCAAGAGGACGATGCGTGCAGCATCTGTCTAGTCTAGAGCCGAAAAAACTTGGCCACCGAAATAAATGTTCAAGCCGTATAGCCGCCCGAAGGTTATCTGCACTGGAATGTTGCAAAAAGGCAACGTTGATAAAGAAGAACGTTCGCCCATTAGCCGGAAGCCTTCCCCAATCTCCCGTCGGTTTAAGCTGGGTGTTCAACCTGACCTTTCTTTGACTTCGTTTTCCGCTTCCGGAGACCTATCCGCACTGGCAATACCCCTGTAAGGCCGATCTGTCTCTTCCGGAGGACTTATCCGCTCCGCCTTGCTGGCAAGGTCCGTGTAAGGCCGAAACTGACCAAAAATGGGGCAATTTCGGAACACTGGAAATGGGTTCCCCCCTGGACCAATCACCGACGAGCGGCTAAGCATGCTCTACAATCGTGCGGCAGGGAGGAAGGGCCTCCAAAAACAATGCCCCGTAAGGTTTGGTGCGAACGCGGGAGTCCAAAATCACGACAATTCCGGAATCATTCCGCGAACGAATCAGCCGCCCGAATCCCTGTTTCAGCTTCAGAATCGCTTCCGGCAGTTGCATATCCCGAAAAGGATCACCTCCTTGCTCGCGGATGGCTGCCATCCGAGCCTCTACCAGAGGCAGATCGGGAACAGAGAATGGCAGTCGCGTGATGATTACGTTCCTGAGGCTGGGGCCCGGCACATCGACCCCCTGCCAAAAACTGTCTGTTCCGAAAAGCACACCGCGGCTCGTCTGCTTAAAACGATTCAAAAGATGGGTTCGGGGGATTTTTTCGCCCTGGCTAAAAAGGGGCATCTTTTTTTCCGCAAGCCAGGGTGTGAGGGCGAAAGCCACGCGATTCAGCAACTCGTAACTTGTAAAAAGAACAAAGGCCCCGCCATCGGTCCGTTCCAGGTAGCGAGGAATCAAGCGAATTAACGCTTCCTCGTACCCCTCTTTATCCTCCCCGGGATCCGGAACACCTTCCACCAGAATAAGTTCCACTTGCCGTTTGTAATCGAAGGGGCTTCCCAATCGCAATGTGGCTGCCTCGGTCAGACCTACACGGCGTTTGAAATAGGTAAAGTCCCCTTTGCCGACGGAAAGGGTGGCACTGGTCATGATCACGGAGGGCACTTGGTAATACAAGCGTTCCCGCAGAAGAGGCCCGACCTCGATGGGAGCGGCAAGCAGCTTAAATCGGGTGCGTCGTCCCTCGGCCGTCTCAATCCAGTAGACGTGACCTTCCACCCCCTGAGAGTTCCACAAATCGAGCGTTTCCGCTAGTGTTCGCAGGCGTTCCTGAGCAGCTGTAAGGTCCTGTTTCGTTTCAGGATCTTTGTCGAATTTCTCCGCACACCGCCCTAATTCCCACTGGAGCTTCCGTAGCCCCTCGCTGAGAGTCGACGAAAATTGATTGGGCGATTTCACCCGGCCTTTGCTCAAGGGGTGTTCTTCTAGCCATTTGGCGATCTCGGCGAAAAATTGCTCCGCCCGACGGCGACACTCCTGAACGAGTTCCTGGGCCTCCCCCAACCGCAGATGCACAAGCAGTCCCCGGTTTTTCCGCTCGTTGAATAACCGGGAAAGAGCGAATTCAATCTGCCCACTACTCACCCCAAAGCCAAGGTGGGTTGAGGCTATTTCCTCGATGGTATGGGCTTCGTCCAAAATCACCGCGTCGTACTCAGGCAAGATCGAAACCCCCGATTGCCGTAAGGCTAGATCGGTAAAAAAGAGGGCATGATTTACCACAAGGAGCGAAGCCGACATCATTCGCTTGCGTTCTCGGTAGAAGAAACAATCGTCGTAACGAGGACAACTTTTTCCTAAACAGTTGTTCCGATCGGAGGCAATTTCGTCCCAAATCTGCTCGGCGGGAGCAAAGGGCAGATCCGATAAAGAACCGTCTGTTGTCGTTTGAGCCCAACGGGCAATTTCACGAAGTTGCTCAATTTCCTCGGTAACAAACAGTTCACCAGCCCGATCCAGGGCTCGGGCTAAGCGACGAAGGCTTACATAATTCTGCCGGCCTTTAACAAGCACTGCCGTAAATTCATAGGGAAGGACCTTTCTCAGGAAAGGAATATCCTTCTGTACTAGCTGCTCTTGGAGATTGATGGTCCCCGTTGAGACAATCACCCGACGAATTCGTTTGCCAAAACCCTCTTCTCCGGCAACTGCTTGAATTGCCGGCACAAGATAGGCAAAACTTTTTCCCACGCCGGTACCCGCTTCAACAATTAAGTGCTGCCCAGAAGCCAATGCCTCCGCCACAGCATGAGCCATGATCATCTGCTCACGCCGCGGTTCATACCCGGGAAGTTGCCGGGCAATTAACCCTTCCGGCCCCAAGATGTCATCGATTACAAGCGATAGTCCCATGGCTGACTCAAAGTCGCTTTCAACCAAAAGGAATTGCTTCTTTGACCGTGGCAGCTCATTCCCCAGGATTCGATCTTCTCTCCTGTCTCGGCGGATTCGACTTTATTTTCCATCTCGGCCGAGATTGTAGGCAGCAAAACCTCCAGTTCCTAAGACACGTTACGGACCAGAAGCCGGCTCCGGCTTAGCCTTCTTCAGCTGGTTCGCAAATAAGGGCCCCACGATCCAAGTAAATGAAACCGGGCCACTCACCGGGGCCGAAACTGTCGCCGATAGGCCCGGGGAGTCATCCCCGTAAGTTGCCGGAACCGCACGTCCAGGTGCCGTGGACAGGAAAATCCGCTTCGGAGAGCGATCACTCCAATCGGCCAGTGTGTTTGTACAAGCAATCGCTTGGCATGCTCCACGCGAACCCGATAGATTTCTTGGAGGATGGTCCTACCAAGCATCGCCCGGAAGTGCCGTTCGAGGGACCGCCGGCCGACTGCCAGGGCCTGTACCACGTCACTCACCCGGAGTTCGCCAAGGGCATGCTCGCGGATAAACCGAACGGCCTGGCGAATCGATTCGTCCTCGATTCCCAGGGTATCCGTGGAGTGCCTCGTCACCACACCTACCGGCGGGAGAAAGATCCCGTTGGGTGGTGGAGATTCGCCGGACATCAACCGATCCAAAAGGGCAGCGGCCTCGTATCCGACTTTTTCTGCAGGCACCACGATGCTCGAGAGTGTCGGCTCGGTCAGCGTACATTCCAATTCATCATTGCCGCACCCCAGGAGAGCCACGTCCTCCGGCACGCGAAAACCCAGCTGCCCACAAGTGTCTGCAAGAATGCGGCTCAGAATATCCTCGCAGCAGAATATGGCGACGGGCTTCGGAAGGTTCCGCAACCATCGCCAAATTCGGCCGGTGACCTCCCGCCAAACCATTCCCGGGGCATAATCCGGAAGATACTCATAGTAGCAAGTGTACACTTTTACTTTTCCTTCGCGGAGCCGGGCGGCAAATGCATTTTTCTGGGCCTGGGAATAGACGGCTACCCGACTGCCAAAGAAACCAAAGTGACGAAATTGCCGGTCCAAAAGGTACTCGGCTGCAAGCCGGCCAATCGCCTCCGGATCCACGTCGACGATAGGCATCCGGAGGCGAGGAAGGACGTTGGCCGTGTCTACCACGGGCACTCGCAGACGGCGAAGGGCCTGGGCAAGCCGGGGGGTTACCACTCCCGCAATAACCCCATCGGGCCGCCATTCTTGCACGGCTTTCAAAAGCCGCACTTGCGGTGCCGCATCGCGAAGAATCCAGTCCGGTTTGCCCGTGGCATAGGCCCTCACTCCACGCAGCAACCCCCGCACAAAATGGAGGCTACGATCTACAAGAAGCAGAATCCGGCGGCGTTGCGAAAACGGAGGGTTATGTGTCATCAGACGGCCCGTCCCCCAGCGAAAGAAGGCCTTCACTTCCAATCAAAACCCCGCAACTTAATTCTCTTTTTCCACTTCTTCCAAAAGGTCACTCTTCTTTTGAAAAAGACGTTCATTGTTCCCCCATGGGAAAGACGTTAATTGTGCCCTGAGGGCCGCACTGCTGATAGTCAGCCCGAAGAAAAGAACCCCGGAGAGTCCATCACTGGCGGAACGAATCCGAAAACTGTGATACCTTGGATCGGGGAAGTTGTGCAAATTCCGGCAGGCTACCTTCGAGTGGCATATTCATCCACCAAGATAACGGTCTCTGAAACCTCCCCCTAGAGAGCCTTCCATTTTGCCCGCGAAGGGGTACTGACCCACGATAGTTACCCCGGAGCATTGGAACAACCACCAACCATTGGGGAAAACTTCGGCAGAGCCCGGCATCTCCCCATAGTATCGTTGAAAACTGCCCACGAACTGCCATCCCACAGAAAGTTCAGTCGTGCAAAAGAAGTCTGGCGACGTCCTGCACCGGCCCGAGGAACGTGGCCCCGGACCTTTAGCGTGTGCGATTTCGACGGAAAGTTGG